>Ga0163180_10000830_pt1 | contig 17681 bp, 13 predicted proteins | sample AtlANTMetagenome_2_FD_109647 | JGI IMG/M metagenome (GOLD analysis project Ga0163180, IMG submission 109647) | Marine eukaryotic phytoplankton communities from the Atlantic Ocean - Atlantic ANT 4 Metagenome | ecosystem: Environmental > Aquatic > Marine > Oceanic | place: North Atlantic Ocean...
ATGAATACTTTTAATGTCACTGATTGTACACACGTTAGGGAAGGGGTTGTGAGCGGGAAAAACAGAGGCAAAGGCTTGTACGCTACGCGAGATTTTGCAGTTGGCGACCGGGTGTTAATAGAGCCTCCGTTGGTGGCTATGCAACACGAGAGAAATAGAAACGACGCGATTGTATGTTCGTTCTGTTTTCGATACGTCGGCTCTATTGAGAAACAGATTGGGCAAAGATTGTTCCAACAGTTCTCATCCACGCACGAGATGCAGGAGCAGCAACAAAACGAACAACTAATGACGGCAACGCCTAACAACACAGCAGCCGAGGAAGCAGCGAGGAGGTCGAGCGATCTCGAGATTTTAAATAGCATGGCATCTGTCGGTGAACCGAAGTTACCTCTTGCAGACGAGCACTTTCCACTTCCAATGGAACACAGGTGCGTGGGCGGGTGTTACCGTGAAGTCTTTTGCTCGAACGAGTGTGCGCAAAACGCTTGGAATTCACACGAACGAGCCATGTGCATCGGTAACAACAACGGAGATCAAGAAGAACACGCCAAGATTCGTGCATCTATAATGCACCAATTCATCGAACACGCGAAAGATACAAACGATATTTTCATCCTAGCTGCTAAAGTCGTCGCAATGGTCACAGAAAATGCCAGCCTCGCTTTGAGTGATACGAATAATAACATGACATTTTTAGAGGCTTTAGAACGTGCCTGGGAACCATTTTCTCGAGTCCAAAAAGCAATTTGGTGGGATATCGTCGCCATTCCTTCAGATGTCGAGGAGAAAGACGAGGAAAGCTTTAGGCAGCAACTCATACAGGTTGCATCGGGTTCTTTAGAGTTGTTATGCAAAGCGTGGCCAGATCGCGCTCAGGCGTTCCCTGGCTTGTTCTCTTTACCGGTGTGGGGAGCTATCGTGGGGATGTTTGAGTTGAACAATTTAGAACTCGTCGTTGAGTCTCCGGTGGAAAATTATTTTCTTACCGTCGACGGCTTAGCCGATGAGAAGCAAAAGATGGCAATATTGCCTCAAACACAACCTTTTCTGGATGCTTTAGATGTAAACTACGACATTCCGTGTTTGGGAACGGCACTTTTTGCGTTGCAATCCAACTGTAATCACGACTGCGACCCGAACTGTCATCCGTTCAAAGACGAGACGGATATAAACGGGAGTTGCGTTTTAGTCGCGCGTAAACCGATACAAAAGGGAGATGAATTAACAATTAGCTACCTAGAAGACGACCAGTTGGATTGGAGCAGACGTCAAGACGCCTTGTCGGATTATGGTTTCGTGTGCAAATGCGCAAGGTGCGAATCCGAAGTTAGCCAAACTCGAGGACGACATCATAGTAAAATGAAAATATAGTTTTTTTAAATACTCGTACTAATTGTTAGAATGTGCTAGTAATACACGCAAGCTACGCTATGAGTTCCTCTTCGATTTTTAGAATGTATGTGGATGTCGTATCGAGAAAGTATTCTGCCCGGTCCAAATGGACGCAAGATGCCGCCTCCTCGACGTTATTATCGAACGAACACAAGGAATTCCTCACTTTACTCTTATTCTCGAATTTCGCTTCATTCAACGAAGAAACTAACGCCGCCGCATTGCCTTCCGATATCACATCATTCGCACCCCGAACGACCCGAATACCACGTAAATTGTTCGGTATTTCGTTACTGACCGATGCCAAGAGCTTTTTCACGTCCCAGTCATTTCTAGAAGAAGAACTAGCGAGCGTCGATGTTGCATTTGAAAAACACTTTCCCGATTCGCCTTTGTTTGTCCAATATCGCTCATAAAATTCGTCGTCATCTTTATTATTACCAGAGTCTGCCATAAGAGATCGCTTACTTTCAAAATCTTCCTTGTTTCGCTCAGACGAAGATCCAGCGCCGATTAATGTCAAACTGTGTACGATATGTTTACTCTGTAACGCATGTTTTAGCGCAAGCTCACATCCAGTGCCGTGTGCGATGATGTGGATGCCCTCGTCTGCCAAACCGCAATCCTTCCGAACGCCAGCGAGTTCGTCGAGCAAAAAATCGTCAACATTTGCATTTGGCGGTAAACTGTGTTTAGATTTGCCTCGGTTCAACTGGTCATAAAAGAAAATCTCCCTTCGAAAGTCATCCGGGGTGAACGCTAAGATTTCAATAGCTTCGAGATATTTCATATCGAGGCGCTGATCATGCAAAACGAGCACGGGAAGGCAAGTCTTGTTACCCCTCTTAAATTTCCCAACCTGTCTTACGAATGTTTGCAGATTGTTCACGTAGCCTTCCGAAAACGTGCTTTGATACGCAGCCTGCGACACCGGAGAGTCTATGTCTGCGTAATACCCACAAAAAGGAGCCGCTTCAGCTTTTTCTGCGAAAGATGCCAAGTATGACAAAGACGATGTAAAAATTGCCAAGGATGATGATGATGATGATACAAAATCCCGCCTGTTTAGTTTGTTCTTATTCTTGCTTTTGTTCGTCTTCTGATTTTCATTGCGACGCTCATCGTCATAAACACTTCTCTGGATGTCGTTTTTTTTCTCGTTAGAAGCTAAACGCATCGTCCAACCTCTTGTTCTTCTTCTTTTTCTTACGTCGTTTTGCACTGGATTGAAAAACCTCCATGACGATGACGAAGAGGTCATCATCGTCGATGATATTGTCGATGTTGTGTTGTTGAGTCCCGCGCTACGACTAAAGTGTAAGCGCATGCTTATTGTCGCATGCATATCTTATTTTTCTATACTTTGTCCTACTGTAATACGTTTGTTTTGTGGACGAACTCTGAATTTATAAGAAGACAAGAAAAAATTGAGGAAGCTGTTTGTGCTTTTGTCTTTGCGCAAAGTGAGGAAAATAAAGAAATCTTCATAATAAATCAGTGTAGTAAAAGCGCAAATAATGGCGAAGAGAACGAAGAAAGTCGGTACGTTAATCGCATCAAATCATACTTTTTCCATCACGTGTGAGCTCGCGCGAGAGGATGTGATGGTCGCATCGGATGGGGTGTGGGACAATGCGCAGCTCGCATTTTCCGCCTTTTAGTGCGGGTGGTGGAAGCCCTGTCTCTCCGTCTGGGGGCTTTTTTCGTTTCGAAATGCTCTCAGTTAGCGTCGATCATTCGTTTAGATGGTCGTAAAAACGCTGAAATCGAAGGCATACACGTTCGATTAACGCGTCTATGCCTCGTTCTCATCGATTATGCCCTCGCGCATTGATCGTTTTGCGGCTTGGAATAATTTCCTCTCGTCCGCCTTTCTAGCTCTCTCACGATGTGGAACTCACCAAATTTGTCTTTTCTTTTCTTCTCTCAAACGCACAGGTATCACCGGAAAGTACGGAACCCGTTACGGGGCCTCCCTCCGTAAGGTTATTAAGAAGCAAGAAGTCTCGCAACACTCGAAGTATTTTTGCGACTTCTGCGGTAAATATGCGGTCAAGCGTCGGGCTGTCGGTATTTGGGAGTGCAGTAGCTGCCACAAAGTGAAAGCCGGTGGGGCCTATGCTTTGAACACCTCCGGTGCCGTCACCGTGAGATCCACCATTAGACGTCTCCGCGAAGCTGTCGAGAAATAAGAATTACATTCATTTGTTTTTCGATGTAGTCGTATTTAGTTCTTAATATAAATCTAGTAGCGAAATTCATAAACACCGGTGTCTTCTTATATTTAGATAATAATCTGAATGTGCGCATGCGCGCGATGCTCCGAGGCATCGCATGCGTCTGTTCGCCTAATCTATCTACATTCTATTCAATATGCGCTAAACCTATTCATTGCACCTCATGATTCCATAAGTCTTCCTCTGACAGTTCAAATGGCTCTTTGAATGTGGATTTTTGCAGAGTTTGCTGCCTCGTGCGTTTTCGGTTGGTTCTCGCTCTCAAGTTTTTAAGTTGGTTCGATATCTGCGCTTGCATCTCCGCAGTGCCGACTAAAGATTCCATAGATTCACTATTCTTTGACCTATCGGCGTTGGCGGCCATTTTCTTCTCTCTTTCCTTCCTTAAATTCCCGAGTTGCTGTTTCCATTTTTCTTTCCACTCTCGCGTTTGGACGTTTTCTAAGTTGCCTCTCGCTGATTGAAGTGTCTCGTACGCGGCTTTGATTTGTAGAAACTGTTCCACGGACTCTGGAGAATCGTTCACGTCTGGATGATATCTCTTCGCTTTGCGCTTGTACGCGCGCTTGACCGCCTCTTGACTCGCTCCGACCGAAACGCCCAAGATAAAATACAACTCTTCAGTTGACTGCGGGTAATCCGACGACGACGCAGATACTCTCACGTGTTGTTGTTGTTGTTGTCTTCTTCTTCCTCTGACTCCTGCTCTGACGTTGATCGACAACGACGACGAAACTACTTTTTGTTTCGAGACTGTGTTTATATGCGCGACGCGATGGCACAAGAGTGTGCCCCGCGCTTGCGCATAAGTACCAGCGACAAAAGACATCTTTTTTGTGATGGTAAAATGTAACGTGGAAAAATCCGTTTTCACCCCCCACGAAATTGTGACGACGAGAAAAGAGAAAGACTTCAAAAAAAAAAGAGACGACAGACGGACAGACGGAAGCACATGGAAGAAAGGAATACAAAAAGAAAGAGGATGGTCTCATCGCCGCCGAAAATCGAGAGCGTTACGGACAACACTAATAAGTCATCAACGAAACCTTCCACTTCGCAATCTCTGCTCGAAATCGAGAACGTGCAACAAAACGGAAGCGCTGCTGCTATTGGAAGTAGTTTGTTGAAGATTGTTGATGAGCGAGGAAATGGAACGAAGAATAGAAGGAGCAACAACATTATACTCAACGAAGAGATACAAAAAGAAGAACGAGCAGATAAGAAGGAAGAAAGTATTGCTACAAAAACAAACAGAGTGCCACCTGTTGTCTCTGCTCAGCCTTCGGCGCTTTTGAGCAAGTTGTCCGCGTTTTTGCCACAAATGCACGAAGCCAACTTACAGTTGGAGGAGAAAATTCAAAAAAATCCAATAGTAGCAAAACGAGAGATTGAAATCGATGCCGTTCTCGATGATGAAGATGATGATGACGCGGATGACGGAGAAGGGAAGACGAGAGAAGACAAAGACGAAGAAGGAAACCCACAAATTGAGATGAGTTTAGGTATGGGCGTAGTAGATTTGAAAACAGTGGAGGCGGTAGAAGAAGTTGAAAAGTTGGTTGGTTTCGCCGCCACCGCGAATGGTAAAAGTGCCAACAACGAAGATGAAGAAAAGAAGGAAAAGACGAAGAAGAAAAAGATAGAAGTATTGTAACGATTACTACAGACGGCAGCGCATAATTTTCCTCGTAGAGCGTGTGTGAGAACAATATTCTTTTATCAACGTAACATTTCTAAAAGTCTCTTGGCGAGAGTCTTCTCTGCGAATGCACGCAAAGTAGACGCATCGTCCGCAACGTTCACCGAAACTGCTATGGAGTTCAATTTCAATTCTTTTCCTCCGTTTTCGATTTCAGTGTGAACTAAATCCAAGAGTCGTTCGGCGAACGACTGCGCGCCGGTTTTAGCGTCGCCGCCCAAAGGATTGGAGCTCGCGTATTTAAATGTACTGTCCCTTGAGCGAGCTTTGGTACACACGGCGAGCCTGTTAAACGTGCTCGGGTCGCTCGTTCCGACGTAACAAAATGCAGATTCTGTGCCGAGCAAAATTTGAAAGTTCAAAACAGCGCCTGGTGCTTCTACCGAGAAGACTACATTTTCCCATTTTTCTTCTTCCTTTTTTTTATGTTCTTGTTCTTGTTCTTGTTCTTGTTGTCCTTCCATGCCGACAGGAACACCTTTATGTTATCTATATTAATCTGCTACTAATGCGCGCGTTTTCTCTTGTTCTTGTTCTTCTTCAAGGTTCACGTTTCTTTTCCGTCTTCTTCTTCTTCTGCTTCGCCTTCTTCTTCTTCTTCTGCTTGTTTTAAATGTCTTTTTTAGTCGTTCATGACGGGTTTATTTTCCGAGGCTCTCGGTCCTTTGTCCGTCGGCCCTTTCGCGAACTGATTCTTTGCCCCGCCGGCGTTCTTTAAGAAGCTTCTGAAATACGGAGAGTTGACGTCGTAAATCATCTCAGTAGTAGTATTCGTGGTATTTGTGGTAGAAGTGTTTGCGCGTGTGCTGCGTTTTCGTTTTGAAGGATGAAGAGGAAAAGAAAAGACCAAAAGATCGAAAAGATCGCTTTCACCCTCTCATCCGGTCCAAACAACACAAGACAAGAGAGGTTTTGAAAAATCGAAGTAAGTCCTTGTCGTAAATGGTAAAACGAAAGACGAAAACAAACTGGAATCCATCCCATCCCGCACAAAAATAAAAACGAAGAAATGGTACGCAAGTATAATAAAACGGGCAAATACTCCAAGAAGAATAAGTATAAAGAATGGAAGGACGACGATGACGACGACGGCGATTTATCGGACCTTTCGTTCGACGATGATTATGAAGACGATGGAAGTAACGCTAGGAAGCAGAAACGAACAGCAGTTGTCGATGAATCAAAGTTAACTGCTCGACAAAGAGCGAAATTGGGTCAGTCCACAGGCTTTGACGAGAGTTTGATGTCTTTAGATTACGGAGACAAGCGAGGTGGAATATTAGGGAACAGCAGCACGAGCAGACGGAAAAGAATGAAAATGACCGAGGAGGAAATTGCCAAAGCCGAAGCCGAGGAGATTTTAAAGAAAGAACACAACTTGAAAATGAGTAAAGAATACAACAAGAGGAAGAAGAAAGAGAAACGCGAAGCGATTATGGCGAAGATGTTCCAAGCCACAGTGAAACGAGGAGATAAAGAAGAGCAACAAATTAAAGACGCGGCTGAACAGCGATTGAAAGAGAAGCGGACGAAAAGAGAGTCGCTCTTCCCCGATCAAGGGTTTATTCGCCACATTTCGAGTGCGACAAAAGGTGGTAGTTTTCTTGTTTTACCAGTCGGCGCATCGAGCGAAAACGTATTCGCGAAATAATTTTGCGCCATATAGTACCATACGTCCTAGAGTTACTTGTATTTCTAATCAACACTTATTTGCTACGCATATAGAGATAAACCGTAATCGAAGTATTCACTCCGTCTTGTCACGCCACTTTTATCCTTTTCGTAAAAGTTTGGTCCGCTGTACGGATCATACATATCGCGCAAGGACCAATCCAAGACTTTCATTCGATGATACCTTTTCTTGGAAAGCTCCAAAACGTTATTGAGACGATCTAAAATAGAGACGCTCGGATCGAGTCGCCATTGCCAACCCTCCAGGACCATCACAGTGACAACTGCAATCATAATTGACGGGTCTAAGCATAATCTATGCTCTTGCACAATCTCAAAGACGCGAGACATGCAATCTCCCGCTCTCGGAGTTCCAGTCGCAAACTGTTTGACCGCTTCTTCCATCTCCGATTTGAATCTCTCCGATTCAACCTCATCGCTTTGTATGGAATTTTCTTTAGAAGATGGCGCCACGAACTTTAAAATTCTTTCTGCGACACCTCGTCCGTCCCAGCGAAGCATTGCTGAAAACATTTCAGCTAAATGTGTTTGGTTCTCTCGTGTCAAAGTCGCCGCGAGCCCGGTATCTAAGATAATTATTTCCGGTTTCGGAGCATCCGTCATTTGTCGTTCACCGTTCGCTTCCAAAGTTGGTCCGTGTTCATCGGCGTCTACGCTGCTGAATTTCATGTTTTTACCTGGCAATCGCACTAGAATATTCCCCGGGTGCAAATCTGCGTGTAAGAAGTTATCGTCGATGAGCATTTTCAATAAAGTTTGCACGCCTAACGCAGCTAACGTTTTGTTTTGTTCCGAACACTCAAACCCTATCTTCTCCGCAACTTCTGGAGATACTAAATATGAACTAATCGTCGTCCCTGATTCGAACGTTTCAACGAGTACATCTTCCGCAGATAACGATGTTATGGGCGTAGGAAAGGATACTGCCGGCATTAACAGGAAGGATTTTCGAAATCGGTTTAAATTTTCAGCCTCGACGCCTAAATCAACCTGCGACAACATGTGTACCCCGAATTGACCAACTGTATTTTCGAGTTGTAAAGGCTCTAACCACGATATGTTCCTCGTAAATGACGCAAACCAGAGAAGTATTTTAAAATCGCGCTTCAATGCGTCAACGACGCCTGGATGTCTAACTTTCACCGCCACTTCGCGTCGCTTTTCCTTTCTTCGCCGTTTCTTCGTCACCACTCCTTTTTCTATTTCTCCCGCGTTTATTTCATTTTCTTCGTCGTGTGTTACTTCGTCCAAATGTAGAAAATGTCCTAATCCAGCTGCGCCATCGTTCCACATATCGCGGATGCCGTCCACAACAGCATTCAAACCTTGACCAGACAAGAGCATCTCAACGCCCGCGATGAGCGCGTAGTTGAATCTCGAGAACAAATCCTGTCTTTTCTTCGACGATTCCGCGACGCCCTCGCGAAGCGTTGCCCTGTGCACTTGCGCAATCGATCCAGACGCCATCGGGTGTTCGTCGAAGGATTCAAAAATATGATCAAACGTATCGCCGTACACTCTTTCTAAAGTAGACTTTGTGTGCTCCCATTTATGTTCCGGCGCGGTAGATTGCAACTTTTCCAGTTCGTGACAAAGCACTGCAGGGAAAACATCGTATCTCGTCGATGCCCATTGTCCCCACTTTATGAACGCTGGGCCTGCAAATTCTAGCGTCTTTCGAATCAACGCGTACCACAATTTCTTGTACCACATCGGACAGCTTTTCAAGTACGTCAAAGGGGCGAAGACGAGCGCCGGCGCAAACAAAAACGCCAATTGTATTGAGCGCAAAACAGTCATCACTTTTTCCTTTACGTGATCACTCAACTCATCGTTGATGTGCTCTGCCGTACTCTTTTTACTCGATGAGCATGAGGCCGAATCGACTGGGCTACACTTTGCCGAGCGAGAGTCAAAGTAGTACCTCTTCGCTATCATTCCAAAAACCGGCAAAGGCGCCGCGCACAGCGAACCTACTACTATTCTATTGTTTCTATTCAGAACTCCTCTTTTGTTCGTGCTTCTGAGCGCCGCGTTACTGCTAGCGCTACTACCACTACTATTACTACCTGTTACCGCGTCCGTCATCCCTTTTCCGTTCTTTGACGTGTACAATTTCCTTTGGACAAACCGCAAAGCAAAGTTCACGTTGGTTGTTGGAGTCGAAGCACTTTTTCTCGCTATCGTTTTGTGTATCGTTTTCGTCGCTAAATGCATCGCTCGAACAGAGTGAGGTACACGCAGACTTGTCGTGCTCTTCAATCTATTTTGATACAAAGTCTTCATCGCGTTGGAAGAATAATATCGCTGCTGCAGTGGTGTTGCTCTCGCGGAAGGTGATGTAATAAGTCTCCCAGACGCGAAATAAGACGAAGTTGTTGGTGACGGCGCATCTAACAACTTTTTTCCTCCTCTCCTACACATTGTTGCAGCAGCAGCAGCAGCAGCAGCTGCTGCTGCTGCTGTCGTTACTAGAGAAGAAGAAGAAGAAGTCGACTGTGGTGACGCAGAAGAATAGACACACCGATGCGTCGCTGTCCGAGAAGAGGAGGACGCTATCGCGCGTGTCAGCTCCCTGCGTCCCCCCATTTTTCCCTCTTTTTTTTTATTACGTATTTCAGTCGAAAAATTTATATGGGCAATCGACACACAAACACACACAGCAAATAAAAATTAAGGGCAAAGAAAAAGGCCCACGGTATCGTTTCGGAATACGATACCTATGCCGACTGCCCGCAGTGTGCTCGATGCGACGAGGTTATTATGCACTCGAGCGCTGAAAGTGAAATCGGAGCGCTCGTGTTTAGAATCTCCGACGAATCACGGAGGAGAGTCGTTAAAAAAAGAGCTCACTGCGTTCGATTTGATATTTTTCGGCATTGGAGGTGTGATTGGAGCAGGCGTGTTTGTATTGACAGGAGCTGCGGCGCAAGAACACGCGGGACCGGCGGTTGTTCTTTCGTATTTGCTCGCGACAATCACATCCTTAATCACGGCAACGGCTTATACAGAATTTTCTACTCAACTTCCCGTTGTTGGGTCAGCCTATAATTACATTTCCTTGACGTTTGGCGAATACATAGCTTTTATTACTGGATGTAATCTCGCCCTCGAGCTTACCATTGCGGGTGCAGCCGTTGCCCGCGGATTTACTAGTTACTTCTCGACTCTCATTGGCCAAAGTCCGAACGCGCTTCGCTTCGTTGTGTACAAGTCCCTGATTGAGATGGATATTTTGGCGTTTTTGCTTGTAGGCGTTCTGACGGTACTTTTGGTTGTTGGTATGAAGGAAACGGCAAAGTTTAACATTGCTGTGACGGGTGCAGCTTTACTCTCGGTTGTTTTCGTGTTAGTCACAGGGAGTACGAGTGTCGATGAGGAAAATTGGAAACCGTTCGTACCGCCAGAGTTTGGATTTCGAGGTGTTCTATCGGGCGCATCTATGGTGTTTTTCGCGTTTGTTGGATTCGACACTGTGGCGACTTTAGCTGAAGAAACGAAAAAACCGAGCAGAGATTTACCGATTGGTATATTAGGGTCACTTATTATTTGTGGTTGTTTGTATTGCTTGATGGCATTAGTAATTACTGGCATGGTGCGTTATACGGACATAAATGTGGATGCGCCGTTCGCCGTTGCGTTCGATAATAATCACGAACATTGGGCCTCTGTAATTGTTTCCATTGGTGCTGTTTTCGCGATAACGACGAGTTTACTCTCTTCGTTGATGGGACAGCCAAGAGTGTATATGACAATGTCCAGAGATGGTTTACTTCCAGAATGGTTCGCGCAAGTATCGCCAAGATTCGGAACGCCCGCCAATGCTTCGATTTTCACGGGTATCACAACCGGGTTGCTCGCATTAGTAGTAGACATAGATATTTTAGCGCAATTAGTTTCAATAGGCACGCTTTCGATATTTTTTAGCGTTAACATGGGATTGTTAATTCGTCGATACACTCCAAAAGATGCAATCTCCTTTCGGGATAGAGTGCCGGCTCTTTTGAGATGTGGTTTACTTGGCGCGTTTTCGCTCATTTTTTCGGCATTGTACGTTCAAAATGAACCATCGTGGTCGTTGATTGTTATGGTTGTTTGTATAGTTCTAGCGACTGGCTCGTTCTATATGCTCCGTGCCGACGAGATGAATATTCCAACGGCGGGTGATTTCAGAATGCCATTCGTACCTTGGTTACCGGCGCTGGGTGTATTAGCCACGAGTCAGCTGTTAGTAAGTTTAGGTGCAGTGGCGTGGGTGCGATATCTCTTGTACACTTCAGTTTGTACGGTTGGGTATTTCATAGCTAATATGTTAAAGATTCGAGATGGGACGATTAACTGGGACGATGAAATAGCCGCGAGCGATGCGATGTACGCGTCGCCGTACTCAAACTCCAAGGTTCGATTTGTTGAGCTGACAGACATGTCGGATGATGTGCAATAATAATAATTAAATAATAATAAGTATCACCGCCGAGTGAATCGATAGTCATTCCACATGAAAGCGTCGTCCCCAATCTTTTCAACTAGCTCTAATAAAAACGGTTCGTAAAACTCGTTCAACATTTCTCTCGTTGCTTTTCGCATTGGCGAAAATTTTCCTTTCTTTAAAACACGCGCATCGTCCGTTTCCGGCATTTCTACCATTTTCTCCATCATCGCCGACGATATCTCGCCAATGCTTAAGTGTTTCGCGATTTTTCCTAACGCTTCCACCATGCCTAGTTTCTTCTTCTTCTCGTTGTTTTCATAATCTAATGGTGTCGCAGAAATTGGGTTGGGTAAACCATAGACATCCTCGCTCCTCAAAAAGAGAAACTGCTCTTTATCAAATACTTCAAACCACCTTTCGATCCAGACGGAGTACATATTTTTAATCAGCTGGTCGGCGTGAAAAAACACGGCTTCGAACTTCGGATGGTACGTCTCGAACCGTCGCGCGCAGCCTTTCGTGTTGTGTTCGCTTTCGCACAATTTGAAATGATCCGTCATTTCCCGAGCGAATTTATCGAATCCGTCTTCGTTTGCTCCAAAATGTTTCTGATAATGGTCGTAGTGCCAAAAAGCATCGTGAAGTCTTTCCGCCGGTTCTCTGAGCAACAATATAAACCTTAATTTACTCGCTGTGCTTTCGCTGCCAATGGTGTTGTCATCTCGAAAATCATATACATGGCGCATCAAATGAGGTACGCTCATGCCATGTCCTCCGAGTTCGGATGGAGGGTCGTTTTTCATTGCCTGTTGTCCACATCCAATTGGTTCTTCGTTCTGGTCTTCTAAATCGCCGTCGATGCATCGACGACGTTCCGTTTGCGTCTTTCCATAAGGAATATCATTTGGTTTCTCCTGGCATTTCATCCAGCACTCTTTAACGTCTTGGGCAAAGGAGAGATGCAAACGTGTCGATTCGCTCCAAGAATTTGCAAATGTCCCCGGGGAGTCGTCACCAAAAATAAGATCTTTCGTATTTTCGTTTTCTTGAATCGCATCAGTGGCGAATTGATAACCTTGCCAATACTCTCGCGGCGGCCTCAGTTCGTTCCAGAAATGAAAATGCCGCGTACCAAGAACGTCTTGATGTTGTACGAGTCTGCCAATGATGTCCTGACCGCCAGATTGCCAGTGTCCTAATACGTAGAAAAATGGCAAGCATCGTAAACTATTTTTGTCTCCATCTTTTGCGATCCAACACGGAGACTTGTATTCGGTTTGCGGAACGTAACTCGTTGGCACGAGACCATCGAAAAACTCGAGTCCAATTAGTTTTTCTAACACATCCTTTTGCGTCCGAGTGAATTTTGGTACTGTTGATGATTTTTCCTCTTCCTCTTCTTTTCCTTCTTGTTCAATAGCACCCCGACCCCGATCTTTTCCTATCCCTGCCTCCAATTTATCTACATCTACGTCTACTTTTGCTTCTGGTTCATTCGTATAATCAACAACCGTTTCGTGTGTTGTTGATGTTCGTTTTAAGTTTCTTTGCGCGAGGAATAAAATATCACCAAAGAGGATGACGACAATCGCACTCAAAAGTAAAACTATTATAAACGCTGATCGAAAGAATGATTTTCTCTGTTGATACCACGGTGCTGTACTCATCGCGTTGAAAAACGTGACCTCATTCTTTCAACTTTATTTGTGTGGTAAATGTAATTGTATTTGCGGAAAGTGGTAAAAGTGGTTGGTTGGTACTTGTTTCTTTATTGATTTTTGTTTCTCTCACTTTATTATTAGTACAGTGCATATTCTTTGATTTCATGATGTCTCCAGCATCATCATCACCATCACTACCTTTCATCTCGAGCGCACATGCTTATTCAATCGCATGCGCTTGCACGTGCGCACAAAGGCGCATTCTTCGTCGCATTCGATTAGGTGATTTTAAGAGCAAACGTACCGGTACCGGGGATTTCACTTTGAGCACCAGGAGTAACGCTACCAATGAAACCGATGACTTAGCTGAATCAATATTAAAGAATGGAAAAATAACAAAGATTGCGCATCAGCTCATCCGTCACTGTGTGCGAGAGGACGACGTAGTCGTAGATTTGACCTGCGGAAGAGGAACAGATACGCTTTTTTTCTTGGAGTTAGTTAAAGATGCTGGTTTAATAATCTCGATTGATAAACAACAAAAGGCGCTCGACATAACTAAGAAGAGAATACGGGAAGAATTCTGTGCGCATATTAGTGATGAAGCAGAGAGAAAGAAGATAGAAGAGAAAGTATACTTTGTGAGAGACTGTCATTCGAAAGCGATCGAAGGTATCGTTGAAGGATTGATGCAAAGGAGAGGGAGAAAAATAGGCGCGTGTATGATGAATTTAGGATATCTGACTGGGAAAGACACAGATAAGTCGATCGTAACGACAACGAGAACTACCTTGCAGGCTCTCGATAAAGCGAGTAGATTATTGCGCGTCGGTGGTTTGATCACTATTTGCTGCTACCGTGGACACGAAGGAGGTCAAGAAGAAACAGACGCCGTTCTCGATTTTGCCTCAAAGTTTCCTCCCGAGAATTTTACTGTTACAAAAATAGACGTATTGAACCGGTCTGGTGGGCCTATATTAATTAGCTGCTATCGCCAAAGGTGATAATATTTTGTATTTATAAATATTTCAACTTCCTAGGAAGAAGCTGGGAGAGCTTCAGCGTCAATGCCACCATTCTTCTTCTCTTCAGTGGTCGCGCCTTCCTCTTTTTTCATTTCTACTTCTTCTTTCTTCCTCTCTATTACTTTTGTCTCCTCATCTCCATTTTTAACAATCGGTTCAGATTTTACCACCACTTCGTCCGCGACTGTGGGTGGTAAGAGAGCCGTAGGTTTCTTTGCCACGCTCGCCAGGAGCGCTTGCACTCTGTCATTGTACGCTTCTGGGAGCAATCTTTCCACGTACGGAAGCATATCGGCGTATGAATTTCGAATCGTTTGTTCCGCCATACCGCTCACTGCTGAGATTTGACTAACGTTGGCTATATCCTTTTTATCTAATATATGCGTCGCTAAATATATCGCTGCCGCGGCTACTGACGCCGGCTGTTTCTGAGAGTATCCTTCGCCCGTTTTGATTTCCCGAAATTTTTGAATCGCCGAGCTACACACGCGGATGAACTCCGAATTAGCCAAACCCAAGTTGCCACAGAAACGATTCGTGAGCAATTCTGGCGTAATCATTTGCTCGTTCATTTGCATTTGTAAATCTAAACCTTCGCATACGCGTATGATAAAACGGTAACATCTCCCAATTTCTTTCACGGTTGAACCAACAGCGGCGCCGCAAATCTCTTTAAACGTTCTCGTCTGACCTTCTTGTCGACAAGCGATGTATAAACACGCGGCAAACATAGCGACCGAACTTTTGCCTTGCGTGGAATGCGAGGAAGTTACCAACCGGTACAAATCACACGCTCCACTTTTAACGGTTTGATTCATTGCCATGCGGTCGGCCATATCTCCAATTTGCGAAAATGCCGCCATTAAAACTTTGTCCGGGTTGCCTTCTCTGTTGTGCAACCTTGAAAGCGTTTGATTGTAAGAGCCATCGGGATTGCGTCCTATGGTTGTGCTCAAACCACCCCCGGAAAGCATATTATTCGTCGCTCCGACTGTTCTCGACGGATCGGCTCCGGTTTTATCCGAATCCGAAAACGTCCTCCATTCCGAACACTCGTCGATCGTTCGACTTTCGACGACTAAACCGCATTCGGTGCAAATCAAATCCCCTTGCGCGTGGTCTTCCACTAGCGTCGTGTGTACTTTACACTGCGGACAAATCTGCGAGAACTTCTTCACCTCTTGCTGCGCGGGAGAAGGCCCGGACATTTCTCTTTCTTTCTTTCTCTTCTTCTTCTTCTTCTTCTTCTTCTTCTTCTTCTACTGCTACTACTTCTTATTCTTATTCCACAGATATTGGTGAAAGTGGAAAAGAATTGCGGGGCTTTTTTTTGAGGTCTGACCACAACAACTAACATTCAATTTTTCATTAAATTAAGAGGGAAGTGAGACAGATAAACAGTTATTAAGAATACGAGCTGGGTTCATGATAACTACCAAATCCACTCGAACACCGGGAAAACCGGTAATATTCCACCGTAAAATATCGAACGCAACACCGTTAATATCGTCGTCATCACCATTATCATCATCGCAGCGAACAAGAAGATTTCCAAGTACGACGAATGCCGCCGTCAAAGGCAAAGAAAACGAAAATTCTGTTGTTTCATCTTCTTCTTCGCCGTCGTCATCAGCGACATCATCAACACGCTCGGCAAGAGAAAATGAAGATAATCATTCCGATGCCCTTAACGCTGATATCAAAGAAAGCAATGACGACTCGGTGAGAATATATAAGGAAGAAATGAAAGATGTTGAAAAGTTGTCCTTGGAAGAGCTCTCCCAGAATTTTGTCGAAGTGAGATACGGCGCATCAAAGGCATCCACATCGTCGCCGTCCTCTAAAGGAAAGATAAACGCGGTCTTTAAAAACATAATGTCTTCCATTTTGTCTCCGCAGTGGATTGGGCTCGCGCTGACTTATATTGTTTTGATACGTTTCCGAGACGAGCGAGACGTAAAGTTGGTGAAGGAGATGCTCTCGATTGAGGAGAAAGAATTGAACGAACTTCCAGTGAACGAAAGACGCGTGGAAATTGAGCGAGCACGCCTGAAATGGAGACTAAAACAGTTGCGCAAAGACAGAGCAAAAGTAAAAAACTTTAAAAAAGTTGAAATTATGATTACAGAAAGACTGAAAGTGCTGAATCGAATGAAGATGAAACAGGCCGAGGCGGAAGTAAAACGCGCGGAATGGCTCGAACGCGTCGGCGACGCCGAGGGTGCAGAAAGTGCAATCAAAGAAGCCAAACGCATAGTCGATGTGAAATCGGGAACGTTAGATATGGCTGGAAAAAAAATGAAAACGCCGCACCCGGGTGCGAATTTGAAATGGATGAAACCGGAAGATTACGTAGAACAGTTGCAAAACTCTTTTTTGGCCAAAGTGGAAGAAGAAAAAGACGATGAAAACGGAAAAGATGATGTCGTTATTCCTACGCTACTTCCCGAAATCGACGAGGCAGGAGCAACTGAGAACTCCACTGTTAGCAACATTACTGATAGCATCGATAGCGCCGCGATCGATAGTATTAGCGAAGAAGAGATAAAAAAAGTTGAAGCGAAAGTCGAAGAGTTTTCTTCTTCCACGAGTAGCACCGCCAACGAAAACACCAAAGAACAACAAATACCCGCAGATTTGGAGGAAGCCCTTGAAAATATGGACAGAGATTTCATGACGTTGAAATACACCGAAGACGAGCTCTTTGAAAAATATGGAGACGTGCTCGATAAGTACGGCTTGAATGTGCCGAAAAATGAAACCGGCGCCTCCGACGAAGATTTCTACAAGGAGATGAACTTCGGCGAGGAAAGCGAAGATGAGAGTAACCTTCATCCGCAACTTCGCGATCCGTATTATTATAAATCATTAAGAGCTGCCCATGCTATTTTCGTAAACAAGCCGAACCAAGAGTACGAGGAATTTTTGTGCATGCAAATGGTTCCGGGAGAGATACCGGAAAAGGAGAGGCCGAAAGATACGTTCCATGTGGTTGCTTTTGAGTCCATAGAAGACGCCGAACGATTTTGTCACTTGACGCGGTCGCAACGAGAAGCAAATGAGGACCCCATATACACTACTCGACCGTTTTCAGTGAAAGGTTTAGAAGAAGAAGCGGCGAAAATTAATCGTGGCGTTACCGTTGTCGGTGCCAATCGAGTCGATTTAAAACCCGGGCGTTCGGCTACTTTAGTTTTGAACGAAATCATGAGCATAGGAAACGAGGTGTACTTTTGGGAATTTGCAAAACAGTGCAAGCGGACATTCGACGAGAAGGAAGAGCAAATGAAGAAACCGGCGCCGCCAACCATCGACGGAGCGTTTTAAAATTGTTAGTAAAGAAAAAAATTAATAAAAGTCACGTCACCTCGAGTGTTTGAAATACTTGCACGAAAACGGCTGCCCTGGAAGTTCGGAATATGCGCATCATCTTTTACCCGCGCAAACCCACGAGTAAAGAAAGAAAGAAAGAAAAAGAAGAGAGACTATTTTTTTTACCTAATTTTTTGTTGTAACCAAGAAAAGCTGTAAATCAGATTA
>Ga0163180_10000832_pt1 | contig 17651 bp, 9 predicted proteins | sample AtlANTMetagenome_2_FD_109647 | JGI IMG/M metagenome (GOLD analysis project Ga0163180, IMG submission 109647) | Marine eukaryotic phytoplankton communities from the Atlantic Ocean - Atlantic ANT 4 Metagenome | ecosystem: Environmental > Aquatic > Marine > Oceanic | place: North Atlantic Ocean...
CTCCTTATTTTCGTTCGGTGGAACGACGAACCTTCATCATCGCAAGCGCTTTAGAATGGTGTTGTCCCCTTCCTTGGAAAAAGACATGGGGGGTCGGTCTATTCTTCTTCGAAAGACAAAAAAATACATTTGCTACCCTAAACCAATTTTCTTTCCTAAACCCTAAACGGAGAAGAGAAAAAATCAAGACACATTTTAAAATCGATGGTGCGTTCAAAAAAAAAAGAACTTGAAATCCAATCGAATTAAAAAAGAGGGAGAAAAACCCGAGAAGAAGAAGAAGGAAACACCACCACCACCACCACCACCACCACCACCACGGTTCGTGCGGATCGATTGCGCGTGCGAGTGTGAGGGGTAGGAAGATCGTCTTTGCGACCACCAAAAGCGTGTGCGTGTCGTTTTGTGTGAAAAAAAATAAAAAGGAATCGCATCAACTCAAATATATCATCAGAGGGCGGTCCAAATGCGGAAGGAAATCACAACCGAATTCGAACTGGACGATGGAAACGCGGGAGAGGAAGGAGAAGACGTGGACGACACGAACGCGTACAACTGGCAGGATGTGCACGTAATCGCTGAGCTCGTTGGTACCATTCGACCGTGTTCGTGGTACTCGGAAAAAGATGGATGCATTTACACTTGGGGAGGACAGAGTGGAGAAGGGAAGGAATGGAGGGAGGAGATGAAAGTTTTGGACTTAGTCGGTACGTGTTTGTTTATATCTTGTCGATGGTCGAGCGAACGATTGCTGACCGTATTTTGTTGTTTTCTCTCTCTTTCGTATCACAGGTGGCGAGTTTGCGCATTGGACGTTTCACGTAGAAGACAGCCCGAATCCTGACGTGTTTCCGTCGTTTTGCGCGAGAGAATTGAAGAATACAAAGAAGAATGGAAAAGAGGAAGAAGTCTTGACGTTTTTATCGGGCGGTGCGGAGGAAAGGGAGAACGGTGTTCGCGATCTTGCATCGACGAGTGGCAGTGAGAATACTTGTAGTAAAACTGTTGCACGAACATACGACTACGCGTTGAAAAAATGGACGATTTTGGAGCCGGCAGCAAGTAAGAAACCCAATACGATTCCAGACGATCGGTTTGGCGCGACGTCGACATTCATCAGCGATCAGAAGGTGGTGCAATTCGGAGGAGTGAAGAAACACTTGGTACCTTTGAAAAATAAGAACAAGAAAATAGAAGCAACGACGACATTAGCACAACATCATCAAGCCGCGGTGGAGAAACAAAATGCTGCATTTACGAACGAGACGTACGTTTTCGATTTTAAAACCAACACATGGAGTCACGTAAGGGTGCCTGTAAAGAAATGCCCACTAGCTCGTGCCTTTGCGAGCTTGATTTCCGTCACCGACGACGTTGCATTTCTCTTTGGCGGCATTAACGCTTCAGGCGAGTGTTACAATGACGTCTGGAAGTTTGACTTTAAGAACAAAGCGGAGCCATGGAAGGAGATTAAACCGGAGAAAGAGGCACACGAGATGCCTCCACCGAGAATGCTGCACGGTGTTTGTGCGCTTCCCGATGGGGATGGTATGCTTGTCGTTGGTGGGAGAGGCAGTAAGGACGAACATCTCGCCGATACGTGGATCTTCTCCTGCGAATTTGGCGTTTGGAAACAGTTGCCGGAAGATATGTCACCAAAAATAGGAATGTTTGGTGCCACACTCCTTCCAGCGCGATCGGCGGTGTTTCGAATCGGTGGCGTATTTGCGGATGAGATGGAAGGGAAGCAAATTATGAGTGAAGAATCCAACATTGCGAGTACGAATACCAGCTCTTCACCGCAGCAAAAGAAGAAATCATCAGGAAAAAATAAAATCTCCACGCTGGAGTTGGCGACGTCCAACACTGGCTTGGCATTTTTTCCTGGCGCAGGGGTACAACACTACAACGAACTCACTCATCCGGAGTATCCTGCGGAAGAAAACCAACTGCAGGATTTGTGGGACGACGTGTTGCCGCTGAAAGACTGCTGGGACGCAGACGCGGCCGCCTTGATGACGGATCGTAAAACTAAGAAAAAGAAGAAAACGGCCAGCACCGACGTGGAAATGGCTAGTAGTAGCCCGAAAAAGACGAAGAAGGACCTGTCTATTTCCACGAAGAAGTCAACCGGAACGCAGAATACAATGGAACAAGGCAGCGGCGGCGAAAACAACAACGTGACATCCATCGCAACGACGGAAACACCGCGAGGCGGAATTCGGTCCGCGTTTGAGCCCGTCAAAGGTTCGCAAGCGTTTATAGTGGACGGTCGGTCCGCCCCGACGCCCCCGGCGCCCATCGCCAATTGCGAGTTCTGTTTCGTACAATTCAAAGGCAAGACTAGAAATCAAATGTTGATGACGCATAGAGAGGAATGTTCGAAAAATCCAAAAAACAACACCGCCGAAGCGACCGAAAAGTTTACCTCATCATTCAGAAAAGCCGACCAGATGTTAGGCGCGGCCTTGAAGAAGCTGAAGGTACAAAAAGCCGCCATCGCGAAACACCACGGCGGCGATTTGCCGAGCTTGAGTCCACGTGCTAGTCGAGAAGAAGTGCTCGTTCCTGGCGTGCGTCCGGCTCCTTCAGATGACGAGGACGAAGATAAAGTAAACGCGGTAAAGAAGAAAAAGCTGAAGAAACAACCTTCCAAGCTCGGTCGAACGAGTTCATCTCAGATGAAAGTTGCCTCGGCCGGTAGCGGTGAAGTCGGTGGCAAAAGCAGCGGAGGAGATGCGCCGACCAACGCCACCGAAGCAAAGAAAGGAGAGAAGAAGAAAACGATAACGCCTGCAAACAACGAAAAGAACATGCCACCGAAAAAGAGAAAATTAGCAGAAGACGGGACGACGCAGAAGAACGAGATGACGGAAGAGCAAAGAGAATCGCTAAGGAACGAAGAATGCTATCGAATGATTATGGAGAATAGCACGAAGCTTCCCACATTGAACAATGCATCTGGAGACTTAGCAATGACAGAAGAGAGCTTGATGAAACAGTTTGCAGCAATAGCCAAAATGAAAGAAGGCGCGTTGAAAGTCCTGAACAACAAGTTGAGCGCGAAGGAAGAAGAGATGTGGGATCGAGCGCGCAAACATTTGGCGAATGCACTTGCGAGCAAAGATTACGACAAACTCTACAAATCTTTCAGTACAAACGACACGACAAAAGCAATTACAACAACTACCTCTCCCAACAAGACGGCAAAAACGACGCCATCGAAAGGAGGAAAACTTCCCGCGATTGGTTCGAAAGTCGATCCAAGCAAGAGTAAAATCACAGGCACTTTCGACGCTGGATATTTCGTCGATCTCGTCATCGATGGCAAGAAATGCTCGGGGATTGCGTTTTCACCAGTTTTACAAACGACCACCGATGGTGGGAGCGTTGCGCACAGAATCAACTAGCAGTAAACACGAGCAAGTGTTATTTAAAGCAAAAACATATACTGGTACAACAGCATGCGCCTTCATTTAATAAAATCTTTTCGCTTTCACATTAACAAAATAAGGGAGAAACTACCCGTCGCGTTACCTTTGTCAAAACTCTCAAATCCTTCTCGGCGAAGAACATAGGCAACACGTACGTCGCGAAAACGATTATCAATATGAACACGAAAGGATAAAACGTCGCAACGGGCAACACTTTATTCTTATCGAAATCCGTCGAACGCGATACCGTAAAAACGACTGCGAAGGATAGTATCTGCAAAATCGTGTAAGCGTTGATGACGCCCAGACGCACGAACCGAAAACTTTCTTCGTATCTGTGTGGTACTTGCTCTCTTTGCGTCCACATGAGAAGAAAACGTTTCCATATATCGTTATCTTCTAAAGACGTGTAACCCATGTAGAGTAAAAAACCAGATATCGCCGCGATTGGAATTTCGCCGTAAAACGCGTTCCGGAAGACCTGCAGAGAGAGTAAGCGCAGTAAACTCGCGCATAAGTTCGTGAAGCGACCTATTTCTGAGGCGTGAATAATGTGCGTTTTGTGGATGTAGTCCTCTTGATATTCGACGCTCAAGCTCGATATTCTCGCATGGATGGGCGAATGCGGGAGCGACGGTATTGCAACTGGAAGGCCAAACAAACCTTGCAAAGCATTTATGATTCCAACGATGAAGTAGTCGTAATGATACGATTTGCCTTTCTTGAGTTTGTTCTCTGATCGGTTACTAAGAACGGCTGAGATTTGGCTTTCAAAAAATATTTGCACCGCGAGCGATACGCCGCAAAAGCAAGCAACGAGTATAGATTTTGGATTATGTTTCATCTCGGAATACCGTGTGGGCGTATAATTTGGCCACATTGTACCACTCATTTTGTATCGATCATTGCAGACGCGATCGACAGGCACGTCTTTCGCGATGTAACTCACACCTGTAAATACCAATAGACCAATCGCGGGCGCTAAATCGGATAACACTTTCCTTATCGTTGTCTTCAGAAACGGACTCCTTTTAATCAATTGAATTTTTCTGCTCAAGATGAATGTCCCTATGTGCAAAATGAAATACTTGAGAAACTCTGAAACGGTTTCCCCGCTTTGAATGCCTTTGTTGCGCATGGCGTTTATCGACGAATACATGAAAATGACGGCGACAAACATTCGTAGGCATTCGGCGAAGAATCTACCAACGTATTTAATCAGCGACGCACCACCAATAGAGGCAAAGAGCATAGACGACAGACCAGAAACCAGACCAACGATAGAGTAGAACGTTACCAGATGCACGTTTAATCGAAACGCTGTTATCCTCACGACTTGAAGAAATGCTAACGTGGGACCAGTTATACGAAATACCAGCGCAGATTGCCCGCCGAACAACGAAAATGCCACATTCGCCAAAGCTTCGGAGGTTAAAAAGTACTCCACACCTATACGTTCATCGGAGTCGATGGTGAAAACTAAGCCCACGGCCAAACAAGGAACCGTAGTGTTGAAGAATAGCCAGGCGATTGTGTTCAATGCTCGAAAAAATGTAGGCACATCTTTGAAAGCGTCTGAGAAATCGCTCCAATACCGGTGTTTAACGACTCGATGGAAATCATCGCAAATTGGCGCGAAGAAGGAGACTTTTACACACCCTCTCACTATTTTTTGAACTTTGCCACGTTCTGCTTCATCCTCTATTAAAGTCGTTTCGAGAAGCGAAAAAGTTCGTTCTGGTGGTCTATTTCCGATGGTTTCACCTCCGTGACGGTTCAAGAAACCACACATAGCCTCTCGAAATTCGCCAACAGATCCCGAGGCTAGCGCTTCGAAGTAGAATTCTTCGTCGCTAAAGAGAGTAGCGATCGTACTGCTCGTCGCGAGTGAATTTTTTGTTTGCTTGTGCATAGCGTAAGCATCAGTGATGACCAAAACAACAAATTTGTATGCACTGTTGTTGTTATCATTGTTATCATCGTTAGAATAAGGAGAAAGCGACACTTTCAACCACTCTTTCGTGCGCGCTATGATAACCAATCTCGCCGATTTCAATACGCACGTCTTTGAGGAACATGGTAATATGAGGACTCTATTGCTTTGTACCGAAGCATTCGCGACGGATGCATTCAACGCGTCGTCCAAGAAAAACGAAGACACCAACGCCGCGGTTTCATCACTACTATTATCATCAAAATGTATCTTGGCTTTCTCAACCATCTTCTCCACTACACATCTCAATGTACTCTTTGCCGCGGTATTGTCGTCGTCATCGTTAGTACCTATATCCAATAGAAGCACCGCGTCTAACTTCTCCGACCGTGATCTCGCTTCAAACTCCTTCCCATTACCTTCTTCTTCGACGCCAATTCTCGATATAAACTTCAAATCGTTCATCGCCGACCGTTCTTTTCGTACATCTTTCTTCTGCAACCTCGTAAACAGGCGATAAAAAATCTCTCCTTTTATACCTTCTTCTTCTTCTTCTCCTTCTTCTCCTTCTTCTCTCCCTCTTCCGCTCTCTCTCATCGAAGAACTGTTCGAATAGTCGTCTCCGTTCATTTCCTCGTCCAAACTTTCCGCCGTGAACCGTCTCTTGACCGGAGACGACATCGCGAGGATCGAACCGCGCTCCTCTTTCTCCTTCGTCTTCTCCTCGTCCTCTTCTCCTAGGTGTTCTCTCGGTGTCCTTTTCTCTCGCTCCGCCGGCTCTGTCCAGCTGCTCCGCACTTCGCGCTCGATCTCCCGCTCGTCGTTTCCTCCTTTGTCTTCTTCTTCTTCTTCTTCTTCTTCTTCTTCTTCGTTTCCTTCTTTTCTCTCCGTGGAGTCGGCGTCGGCGCGCGGAGAAAACGACATCGTCGCGTGTAGTTTATCGTGTCTTTTTTACGCGTATTTTTTCCTTTTGGACTTGACCTTTTTTTTTCGTATCTTTTTTTTATCCAATTTATCTGTGAATGTGATGGCGCCTTCGGGTCGTCACAGTTCTCGCGCACCGCACATCGCTCGAGCTTTGGAACATTCGACGATGCTCGCGCGACGGCATCTCGCTCCGAGGCCTTCGTCGTCTCGACTGGACCGATCTGCGCGAGATGCTCGATGTTCCTTCGCGAGAGTTATTACGCCTCGTCGTCACCGGAAACGAATCTCCGTGACGACGAGCGCTGGCTTGTTCCAATCGAAAGAAGAAAAGATCGTGGAGCGGTATTTAAACTCGAAAGAAGGCCACGCGGCGATTTTAAAAGCAAAGAAAGAGGGCAAATCGAAGAAGGAGTTGCTCAAAATGCACAAGAAAGACATCGTGCACTTGTATTCGGCAACAGAGGATTTGAAACTGCCGTTTCATTTGATTTCGAAAAGCCAACGAATGGTGTTTGCGAGCTTCCTGAACGCCGTCATCGATATTCCAATCTTAAACGAAGCGGCAGAACAAGTGATATTTATGAAAGTTGTAGACGTCATAGCCGATGCCATCGAACGACAGTTCAAATCAGTGGGTAGCAAAGTTTTCTTTGAAGGCGTCACGGACATGGGCGAAACCCAGCTCGAGCTTTGGATAGGAACCACCGCGAAGAAGATCAACAAGAAAATAGACATTCCCGTGTTGAATGAGAAGCAAGAGCAAGAGGCCATCGAGTTTATATTGCACGCGATGACAGAGAAGTTTTTAGCCAGTAAAGGGATTAAACGGGTCCCAAAGAAGAAGAAGATGTTTGGTTTCATCTAATTTTTGTGTAAATCAGAAAGCAACGCTATACTATTATTGCTAAAATTTTCCCCCCCCTCTCTCTCTCTCTCTCTTTCTCTCTACGCTGCACTATTCTACGTATACTAATTACGATTCGTGACTAAACTTCCCGGCTTTATCAAAGCTCGCGCAAAACTGATCGTGTACTTCTCTCACGGGCTTCAAAAAACCCTTCGCGATGGTCGCGGACGGAATGAGGTTTTTACACCCTTGCGGATGGCACTCGGAACACCACTGTTCAGGAAATAAGCCGCGATCGTTTATCGATTCTTCAAACTTCTTCGTTTTTTCGGGGTCAGTGAAACCACCGAAGGCGTCTCGGGTGGTTTCTAGTTTTATTATTAATGGTAACTGGTCGGCCAGTTTTGAAATTTCCACTTCGGTCGCGTGCGTCGGGATGGAGAACAAAGAAGTCTGATGTTGTTCTCCTTCCTCTTTTCCACCAACTTTTAAGACTGGAAAGTCGCCGCGCATGTTTTTCACGCTTTCTGGAGCTGAACCTAAAGGTTTGATCCTCAGCCCGTTCGCATTTGCCTCTCGCGCGAGTTTTGAAGGCGAAACGAAATGGTCCAAAGGACATGTTCCCGGAATGTGGTTGCTATCACGACTGCCCGGGTAGTGACATTGAAAGGTGAAAATGTTATCGTGACCGCCCCAAACTTTATCACACCAACACGGCATCGGTGGAATCAATAAGGTTCGTTTCAGAGAAGCGGCAACGGCCATTGCGTTTGCCAAGGCTTTGATGTGTCCAGAGCCCGCAACGAGATGGTCGGTGATCGAAGGCGTGTCGTGCGAAGTGATGGCGCCGTGGTCGTCCACGGCATCGTCGTCCCACAAGTGGGCGGAAGCGTCAAACGTGATAAACTTTTCTTGTTTGTCTTCTTCGGGAACGCGCCACAGCCCAGCTTCCATGAACCGCCATTTTTTCGCACCGCCAGAACTGCCGTCGAAGGTATACGTCGCGTGCACGGCAAAGGGTTTCTTTTTCTCCTTCTCGTGGAATTTTTGCACCATGTACACGTGTCCAGAATTAAATTTAGCCACTGGAAACACACCTAACAACGTATCGCCTTCCGCGGCGACCAAGACGCGTTTATTCTCATTCGGCCCGAGCCTTTGGATTTGATCCATACGCATCACCTCTAACCCAGGCCACGCGTTTTCTTTCCTCGACATCGCGTTGAACACCTGTTGATCGCTGGTTAATCGATGAAACCTACCATCAGTCGCGCTCAAATGCACGTTCCATTGCTTCGCCCATTGAATCCCGCCTTTCGTGTGTCTCAAAAACACAATCCCGGTATTAAAGACGCCACCTTTCGCGTAATTTCCACCGTCTCTCTCGTCCGACGTCGGGGATAAATTGTCGCTACTCACAATCACATCTGCCGCTTTCAACTCTTCGCAGCCGTCGATATCGAACGATAAATTTTCCACCACCTTCCCTTCGCTCTCCTTCTCGCATTTCAAATACGCCTCTGGGTTCTTCAACCAAACGACGTCCGCATCGGACATGACGACGTCAAATCCGAACTCGAGTAAACTCGTCGCATGCGAAATGCGCATCTTTGCAAAATCCTTCCACGCTTGCGATGCGTGCGAACTGCCTTGCTCTTCCAAGTGATGGTCCACGCGATAAGCAAACGCCTGTCCTTCGCCACTGTGCGATTCATCCCCGACCGTTTTCTTCAAAATCTCAAACGCCTCATCGTCTAAAGCGCCGATTAGCGTCTTCATCCCAATCGCTTTCGCCCACAAGATGAAATTCACAGCTAAATCTATGTGATGCGAATTCGCAAATGACACTACCACCACGCTTCCGCGATATAAGCCCATCCGATTGACGACATCAATTAACGCATCCGGAGCATTTGGAAAGGACATTTTATCCACTCGCACTCTGATTTGCGAGTGAAATTTTCTCTCCATCTCTTCTGTCACCGGTGGTGGCGACACATTCGGGGGAGGTGGGAACTCAGGCATCGGCGGATGTTCTTCTACTTCTTTTTCTTCGCGAGGCGTCCTCTCGACATCAAATCGCAACTCTCCTAAAGCCATGTGATTGCGACCATTATTAGTATCCCCATCGTCCCATCTTCCATGACCACCACGATCATCGTGAATATCGTCGTAATCGTCGTGATTTTTCGGCGTCCCTCCGACTGGTAAAGGATTCCTCGCTCTCTTACGCGGTAAAGGGGCTCGAAATGTCATCCGTTTCATCCACCCGTATTTCTCCGTCTCTTGTAACATGTTTACGTAGAAAACAAGGAGGGAACCGAGAATGGTGACGGATAAGGAACGACGGACGAGTTTCTTTTTTAGGAGAGGAGACGACCGAGGGGTGGAGGGTACCACGTCCCTCATATTTGGTTGAAGGAGGAATGTCTAGGGATCTGTCTGTCTGGAGATTTTCCCGACCCCTTCCTTGAGCATTGAGGTCTTTTCAGATTTGATAAAATACCCCAGACGCACTTAACAAACGTCCACCTTTTTTCTCTATTTCTAAAGCTCATCTTTCCGTAAAATCTCCTCCGCTCTCCTCTTTGCGATTCGCTTACACCTCTCCTCTAAATCTCGAAACCAAGTTTCGAATTCTTCTCTCAATCGAACGCGACTTTTCTCAATCAATTTAGAGACGACGGCGACGACGCCCTTGAGTTCTCGAAGCTCTCGCACGGCGTTCGAATGTTCTATTTTTTTCGATTTGATTTGTTCCAGGAGTTTGCGTTCGTGAATAGCTCGCTCGGAGAAGGAGAAGTCGGAGGATGGATTTAAGCGCGAGGCTTCTTTTTGTATTCGAGTGGATTGGATGCATTGGCGAAGGTTAGCGAAGTCCAGTTTGAGTTGGAGGACGCGTTCGCGGACGAGGGCGGCGACGGCGAGGGTGGATGTTTTTTTTTGTTCGTTGGTCGTTATGGATTGCGAAAGCGCGAGGATGTGCGGAGAGGAAGAGGATAGGAACGCGGCGAAGGCGAGCTTTTTGTCGAGGAGGAGAGAGCGGTTGTAGTCGAGATCGAAGTTTGTGTCGTCGGCAGTATCAGAGGAGGCGTCAGAGTCGTCCGTACGAGGATTCACGAGATTTGGATTCTCCGCTTGATGCTGTTCGCAAATTTCGTTGATGTCGACATTATTCCGCGTTTCCTCTCGTTCTTCTCCTTCGCCTTCTTCTTCTCCCTCCTTCTCCTCCTCCTCTTCCTCCTTCTCCTCCCCGTCCTCTTCTATTTCATTTTCTTCTTTTTTTTGTTCAATCGAGAGAGCAGCAACAGGAGAAGGTTTCAAACTTAAACCAACACATTTACCATCATCATAATCATCATCGCCATAATCACGTGCACCTGAAAATTTTCTCTCTAAGATTGTGTATGCTTCTTTCAGCGCTTTCAACTCTTCTATCAGACGCGAATTTTCTGCTCGTAAACGTTTAATCACCAACTCGGGGACGATTTCTTGGTTTACGTGATACTCGTTCGTCACGCACGATACGCGCTGTGCAAATCTACAGGTCGCTACACTTTCGGTTAATTGCGTTTCATCGTGCGAGCACGTTGCAATCATGACGGTATTACAGTTACCTCCTAGCGAATCTCGAAGCATGGATGTTACGATCGAATTCCGATACGGCACGTGATACGTAGCGTTGGCGTCGTTTTTCCTTCGTCGAAGTTGTTGTTGCTCTTGCAAAGCGACGATGACTCGTTCGAGAAAGTGCAAGGATAAGTTAATGTGTTTAGCTTCTGTGAGCACAGACCCGTCTATTTTCGTTTTCGAGACACGTTCCGAACCAGCAAGATCGACGATGTTCAACTTTGCTCTTTGTAGAGTATCGTCGCCGGATATTCGTTTCTCAATCGTAATCGTGAAGACGCAATGAGAACGACTCGAAGCTAAGTTCAAGGGGGTTTCGGCCACTGCTCGATTCGCGTCCCCCGCAAAGAGCAAGTCCATCGCCTCTTCTTCGCTGCGAATTCTGTGTGAGGATATGCCTTTCAAATGAAACGTTTTCTTTTCGTCTTCTTGAAGATAGACTCGAGGTAGATGAAGTTGATTTTGTTGATAGTTTCTCGATGACGATGAAGAAGATGACGGTTCTAGATCGATACGGTCGTTGATATCTCTCGATACTTCGAACTTTTCTTTAAGTGATGATGTGTTTTCACTGTAGTCGTTATCGCCTTCGTTACCGTCGTCATTATCATCTTCTTCTTCTTCTTCTTCGCCTACCGACAGTGCGCCTTTTTGCGAAAACATCGATCGATTCAAATCATCCCTTCCTAACAAGTCGTACGCTTGCTCGTTGTACACCTCCACGTACTCGCACGTCGCGTCAAACGTGATCACTTTGTTTGCACTCCCACTCTTCTCCTCTTCCTCGCTCTTCCTTTTCTCCATCTCTCGAAACAACGTCTCTAAACTCCTCGGAATGATCCCTCGATTTTCAAACGCGCCGTCGTTGCCTCCAGTGATCGTATGCGTCTTCCCAGATCCCGTTTGTCCATATGCGAATATCGTTCCGTTGACGCCATCTAAACAGTTCAAAACTACGTTTCTCGCGCACGTGTCGAATGTTTCCTCCTGGGATGCGTTTTCGTCCAAGATTTCGTCGAACGCAAACATCTGACTTCTCTTCGCGTATTTTTTAATGGTCGTCTTCTCGTCGTCTCCCCTGTGGTCTTTCTCTCGCTCGTCGTCGCATTCAAACGATACCGTCTTCTTCTTCTTCTTTTCGGTGCTCCCGTTTCCATCGTTCTCTTCCACGCGCACTCGTTTCCACGACGAAAGGGCATCGCTCGCCGGTTTCAATCGAAGATACACCGCTATTCTTTTGCTCTTCGTCTTTTCGCGCTGCTCTTTAACGTCGTCGTCGTCGTCGTCGTCGTCGTCGTCGTCGTCGTCGTCGTCCTTCTCATTCCACGCGTCGTCGTTCGCGTCGCTGCTCTTCTTCTCCTCCTCCTCCTCCTCCTTTTCGTCCGCGCCGGCGTCGGTTTCCGAATCGTCTGGCGTCATGAGCCACGACGAAGGAGCGCGTATTTTTTGTTGTGAAGCGGGTCAACTCTCCCCAAAGTCAAAACCAACAAACAAAGAAGAGAAAAGAAAGAGAGAGGTTTTTTCTCGCCGCCAAACGCAACGCGTGGTTCGTTTTCCAACGACAAAAAGGGACGAGCGGATGGACGTACACGCGTTGTTTCAACGCAAAATTCTGCTATTAATAATGATGTTGTTACAAAATGCTACCACCACCCCGCGCGCGCGCGTTCGAACGTCGACTTATTAACTGGTATCGTGTCGACGCACGCATCGCACACCATCGATTCCCATTTAATGTCGTTTGAGAAGGGTTCTCTCCACCGACGCGGCGTTCGTGCACCCCTTCCCCGTGGTGGTGGGTGTTAATTCTTTTCGATTCCCGTCGGGTTTTCCTCTTTTTCGATTTCGATCTCGTGCTCGAACTCCCACGGTTTCCACTCTCTCATTTTCGGAATCAAGTCCAATTCGTCTCTCGCTTGCATCGCCAACTCCTCGATCTGCCCAGCCGCGATGGTCTCTTCGATCTCCGGAACCGTTTTCCCGCTCAGCGTCACCGATTTCCGGTGCTCGTACGTTTGCGTCACGATCGTTCGATACGCCGCGTGGTCCGGGACGAACTTGATCGCGTCCAGGACTTGGTCGCACAGTTTCGCGTACGACGCGATCGGGTCGTTCAACACGGGAAGGCCGACCAATCCCGTGGTGGTTTTTTGCTGTTCTCGCGTCATCGACGTCGGCGAACAAAACCCGACGAAGCCCCGCCTACTGCTGCTGTCACAGCGACGAAGGTGACGACACAACGCGCTTCGAAAAAGCATGATTGATCGATCGATTGATTGATGATAATCGCCTCTCTCTCTCTCTCTGTTTGCGCGTTCGATTATGACGAACCCTTATTAGAGTAATGTCAAAAGAGAGAGCACACGGAGAAACCCTAAACCCTAATTGAGACCGAGAAAGAGGAGGAAGGGAAGAAAAAATTCGAAAAAAAAAAGACGAAAGGAGAACCCCTTGGACGCACACACTTTGACGCGCGTTGTGCTTTTGGTTCGACAAAGGACGACTTTCAAACCACGCGATGACGACGACATCGGACGAGGAAGAGGAGACGATGTTGGACTCGGAGGAAGAAGAAGAAGAAGAAGAAGAAGAAGAAGATTCCGACGAGGAGTACGAACTCTCTCAGAGGGACAAAAATCTCGTTCGAGAGCGGAACGTGAGAGCGTTGCGGGATGGGACGGTCAAAATTGCCTACGCGAGCGTCTTGAGCAATCTGAAACCGCCGGAACCGAACGAGGTCATCTTGAAGAGACATTTTCAACCGCTGGTACCCGGCGGGGCGCTGCAAACGGGTAAGCGCTCCCTCGTCGAACGCGTCGTCGTTTTTTTCGTAATTTTCGTTCGATTTCGAACGAATCGTTCTTCTCGAGGGGGAGGGAAAAGAGCGCTTTTGGGTGCTCACTTTTGAAAAAAAAAAACTCTCCGTCTTTCTCTCTCTTTCCGCGTGTCCCCGATGTCCTTTTTCTCGCGTCGATTCTGACCCTTTCCTTCTCGCTTTCCTTTTTTCTCTCTTCTGGGATGCAGCGGCGTTGCAACGCGCGATTCTCGCCCGAAAAATATTCATCCCGTTTGGCTCAACGAAACGACCGGAATTGCCGAAAATCATACCGTCCGGCGCGGACGCGGAAGATATCACGCTCCCGGAAGGTGTTTCAGAGTTGGTGTTGTGGCAAGACGAGAATAAGGAAAGGCAGGAGGAGAATAAGTTGTTACCTCCGGTGAAAGTGGATAACATGTTGACCAGATGGTTAAGACCGCACCAACGAGAAGGGGTTGCGTTTTTGTACGAGTGTGCGATGGGTTTGCGCGGGTTTGATGGCGCCGGGTGCATTCTAGCCGATGATATGGGTTTAGGAAAGACTTTGCAAGCGATTTCTTTGATGTGGACGCTGTTGAACACGAGCATCGAAGAAAACCAAGAACCGACGGTTAAAAAAGTGGTGATTGTCTGTCCGACGTCGCTTGTAGCAAACTGGGACGCGGAGTGCATAAAATGGCTGAAAGGGAAGGTTAAGACGACGCCGATTTGTGGAGACTCGCGAGCGGACGCAGAATCTTCAGTGAAGATGTTTTTAGCGCCAACCTCGAGGTCGCAAGTTTTAATCGTCTCTTACGAAACGTTTCGGATATATCATGAACGATTTACTACGGAAAGTTCGTGTCAGTTGGTCATTTGCGACGAGGCGCACAGATTGAAAAACGGCGAAACGTTGACGAACCAAGCGTTAGCGAAAATGGCGTGTAAACGACGTATTATGCTTTCTGGTACGCCGATGCAAAATCATTTGGACGAGTTTTATAGCATGGTGTCGTTTTGTAACCCAGGTATTCTAGGCACGCCGAAGGAGTTTGCGAAGAAATATGAGCGACCGATTTTGGCCGGGAGAGAACCAGACGCGACGGATGCCGAGTTGGAAAAAGCAAACGAACGAAACGAAATGTTGAGCGTTATCGTGAACAAGTTCATCTTGAGAAGAACGAACACGATTTTAACCAAGCATTTACCTCCGAAAGTTATTGAAATCGTGTGTTGCAAGACGACGCCGATGCAAAGATCAATTTACGAACACTTGTTATGCGAGAAGGCGAGAGTCGCGGAGAAAACTGGGAAACAGGTGGACGTTTTGGCGTGCATCACGGCGTTGAAAAAGTTGTGCAATCACCCGAAATTAATTTTTGACGCCATCCGGGAGAAGAAATACGCCGGGAAAACCGAAGGTGGGAACGCGATCGATGATAATTTGATGCCGTACTTCCACGGTTTGTACGATGGTGGCGGCTCCGGAAGGGGTGGGCGAGGAAGCGGGCAGATGTGCGAAGGATGGGAATGGCACGGCGGGAAATTCGCCGTTTTAGCTCGATTGCTGCATCAGTTACGGACAGAAACGAGCGACCGGATCGTGATTATCTCCAATTACACGCAAACGTTAGATTTAGTGGAGGTTTTGTGCCGTCAGAACAACTATCCCTCCTTGCGCTTAGACGGCGGGACGAGCATTAACAAAAGGCAAAAACTCGTCAACGCGTTCAACGATTTGACGAACAACGAGTTTGTGTTTTTGTTGTCTTCAAAAGCTGGCGGATGTGGGATTAACTTAGTCGGTGGGAACCGGTTGGTGTTGTTTGATCCGGACTGGAATCCGGCGAACGATAAGCAAGCAGCGGCGAGATGTTGGCGAGATGGTCAAAAGAAAAAGTGCTACGAGTACCGATTTCTGTCCTCGGGGACGATCGAGGAGAAAGTATATCAGAGACAATTGGCGAAACAAGCGCTGACGAGTGTGGTCGATGGACGAGGTTCGGGTTTAGAGCAAATGTCGATGACGACGGAAGATTTGCAGCAGTTGTTTTCGTTGGACGTGGAATGTCCGAGCGATACGCACAGAAAGTGCGATTGCACGCGATGTCCAGACATCCATCGAAAAATTGAAGAAAAGAAGAAGACGATGAACCAAAGCAGCATTTCAAGCGAGGACGATGCGATTGGTGGTAATGATGATGGTGGTCAAAACGATATTTTACCGGAGGAGAAGCAATTGGAGGACTTTGACGAGTCGAAACTGAACACGTGGGCTCACCATTATCGCATGTCACACGTCCCGGACGTGCAGTTACGAAAAGCTGCCGGCGAAGATGTGACGTTCGTTTTTTCGCTCGAAGTTGACGGTGCGAAGATTGCAGAGATGCAAGAAAGAGCGTTGGCGTTGGCAGAGAAGAAAAGGAAAGAGAATCCTGTCGTTGCAAAGAAAGACCAGGACGAGGAGGAGGACGAGGAGAAAGAAGACGATAGCGATAGAAACGGCTCGTCCTCTTCTTCTTCTTCGTCATTATCGTCTCTTGAAGATGACGAAAAAGAAGAAGACGTCGGACAAAAAGAACAAAAAGAAACAGTAATCACCGCGAAGATGAAAGCGAAAGCGTTGAAAGACGTGAGCTCGAACGAAATGGAAACGCGCGTTGCGACTACCAATAAGAAGAAAAATACGCCGATTGGTCGCGAAAGGCAAACGTCGCCATTGGCCAAACGCCACAAAGCAGCGTTTAACGAAGAGAATGAGGAAGAGGGAGAGGACGACACGGACGATGAAAATGACTTGAAAGACGAAGATCCCGCTGCAGCTGCTGCCGCTCTTCCCGTGAAGGAAAAGACGAATGAAAAGAAACCGATGGCGAGGAAGAATTCGCGAAAGCTGAAAGATGCCCCAATCACGTGCGTCGGCTGTAACCGAAGTGACGACAAGAAAGATATGATCTCGTGTGTTGGTTGTGAGAGAAAATTTCATTACTTTTGCAACGACCCACCTTTGAAGACAAAACCAACGAAACGTACCCATCCGATGGGATGGTTCTGTAACGCATGCAAAGAGAAAGAAGATGAAGATGAAAAAGAAGAAGAAGAAGAAGAAGAAGAAGAAGATGTTAAAAACGCGAACAAATCCGCGAATAAACGGAAATCGCTACCTGAAATTATCATCCTCTCGGACGACTACTCGGAGAAAGAAGATGACGATCAAGTTCCAGACTCTGAAGACGACGATGATTAATACAATATACACTGAAACACTGTTATATATATATATATATAAATGAATGAAACACACGAACATGCGCTCTCTCTCCCTCTCTCTCTCTCTCTCTCTTCATCGCATCTGAGCTTCGGCTGCTTCGCTCACCACCGGCAAATTCACATACCTCCCCGTCGCGCACCCAACCGCACACAACGCGAACGCTACGACCAACCCTACCCAAATAACGTTATACATCCACTTAGACAAGAAATACGGAATAGTTATGCCTAAAATCTCTCTCGAAAACAACGATTCAAACAACCCCGGAAATATCAACACGATGTCCAACAAAATCGCCTGCATGCCGTTAAAGCGACAAAACCTGCTCAAATTTTGGTTCCTGGCGACGCCCAAATACGCGGCGAAAAACGGAATCAAATTCCCCAAGGGTAACGTGGCGACTATTTTCACGATCGGCAAGAGCGGTTGCAACATAATTATCGCCGCTGGAAACGCCGCGAAGAAGTATCGCGAGTATCGCAACCCGGATATTAGCGGGAGCAAGTACGGGAGAAACGCCACGACTCGGTCCGAGACCGGAACGAGGGATGTGCCACCAGCTTTCGGAACGAATAATGCACCGGCGCTTCTTTTCGACCGTAGCGTCGACCTCAAAGTCACCACGACTCCGTCAGCCCGCGACGTCGACGACGACGAAGACGAAGAAGACAAAGACAAAGAAGACGACAAAGTCGCGCGTCCTCCCAAAGAAGCCGCCGCCATCCCGGAGAAAGCGACGACGGGACTTGTTTTCTTCGCCCTCCCGCTCGTAAAGACTAATGATGTGGAGGGGCATTCGACGAGACGACATC
>Ga0163180_10000840_pt1 | contig 17610 bp, 9 predicted proteins | sample AtlANTMetagenome_2_FD_109647 | JGI IMG/M metagenome (GOLD analysis project Ga0163180, IMG submission 109647) | Marine eukaryotic phytoplankton communities from the Atlantic Ocean - Atlantic ANT 4 Metagenome | ecosystem: Environmental > Aquatic > Marine > Oceanic | place: North Atlantic Ocean...
CTCCAGCGTCATCTTGTGCTGATCAGCCAGCTGTTGGGGGGTTTCGTTACCATTGATTTCTGCAGTTTGTGGACCTTTCACGTAGGTCCCTTCTTCGACGATCCAGATAATCTCGGTACCGCCGCTGGTCGGGTCTTCCACCATGCAACGAATTTCCAGCTTGCCGGAACTTTCTACTTCGCCCTGTTCCGTTACGACGTGCTCGAAATCCGCCTTTACGATTTTGAAGGGTATGATTTGGATTTCCTCGGGATCAGTTGCCTGGCTAACCAGGTACCAAACACCCCAGCTCAGCAGGGCGGAGAGAATCAGCCCAATTAGGCCCAAAGAAGCTGCTCCGCCTTGGCGGCGATGATGAATCCTGGAAAGCTTGGTCATGACAGAAAATCCTTGTACGCGGAAAGGCTTTCGGTAAACCGACGGTTGGTCCAGTTGCGACATAAAATGTCACCAGGGCAGTCGGCCTTTAGCTTCGGTAAGCAACGATATTTTAGTTGTTGGAGACGAGATTGTCATTGGCATCTGGCACCGTAAGGCGAAAGTTGTTACCGCTTCCTTCCGGCTTTACCTGTTTCTGTTAAACCCGATTAATCACCAGGAGTTTTCGTGAAAACTCCTGATTTTGATCCTTCCTGGACAAGATAATCTCTTGCCTTAAGGGCCCTGTGGGTTGTTGATCGCGGGATCAGCTGCGGGCAGATTTTCCTGGCCCGGTTGTGCAGCGGGGTTCGGGGGGGGTGCCCCCTCATCTGCTGGCAGGGGGTTGGTTGGATAACCGTATTTCAGCCCAATCGGACCCGGATCGACCCAGGCGCCCTCGTCATCCAGTTCCATGGTTCCCAGGTTCAAGTCCAGCATGGCTCGTTGAACTTCGTAGTTCACCCAGACACTGAGAATGTCGTCCTGGGCATCTCTCAGGGAGTCCAGGGAGGAGATCAGGTTCTGGGCAGTCGTGGGTCCAAACGTACCGGCCTGTCCCAGTGCATTTTGACGAGGTGGTTCCTGCAGCTTGAGTCGCGCCGATTGCACCTGCTTGATTGCGACTCGCAGTGCCGTTCGCCGCAGTTCGAAGTTTACCTGGTTCAATTGAACCTGTCGTAGGGCCGCTCTCAGTCCGGATGCAATGGCATCTTCGAATCGGTAGTACCGGCGACGGGATTGCTGGTATTCGATCAGGGATTGACGGTAGGTGTTTCGTTCCTGCAGGCGGGTAATGGGTGCATCCCATCGCAGGGCAGCACGCAAATTACCGTTGGAGGCATCCAGGTTGAATGGATGATCACTGACATTTCCAATGCCGCCACTAAAAACAACGTCCAGGTTGCTCTCCAGGCTGTCTGCATTGAATTCCACCAGGCGCCAGGCATCAACGAGTGAGGCTCGTGCATTCATCCAGTCGCGTCGGTATTCACGTGCGATTTCCAGGGCCCCCTCGGCTTCCATGTCCACGGGGACCAGGCTGATGCTTTCCGCACGCGCCTCTGCCTGGACCAGTGACAATTCCAACAGGTCTGCCGACAGTTCGTTTAACAGGTCGGGGAAAACAGAAAAGATACGCGTTTCCAGGACTGTTTGCAGGTCGCCCGGTTGGAGTTGGTCGCCCCGCTGTAACAACTGATCAATATCCTGAACCAACTGGTTCGCGGCCTTGGTGTTCGTGATGCGAGTCTTGATCCCACTGAGCGTTTCGGCCAGCAGGACAGGTAGATTGTCGAGCCCGCTGGTATCAAACAGTGACAGGTCGACCAGGTTGGCCGAGTCATCACCTGCCGCAGCCCGCTGCTGGAAGAGATTCGTGAGTTCCTTGCCGGCCTGGTGTCGGTCCGGCAGGTGGACGCGCAGTGTTTGAATGTCGTTGGCAGCCTGGGGAATGTTAACTTGTGCCGTTTGTTGACGAAGCTGGTCGAGGCGTTTGGCCAGTATGCTCAGTTGTGTAAGGGCAGTCTTGAGTGCGGGATTCCACTGGACCTGGGGTGCCTGGTTGTCCTCGGCCGTGGGGAGCACGCTGATGATAATTGCACCCACCTGGTTCTGGAGTTGGAGAACCGAGTTTTGTAGTGGAATGAGTTGGGGATCGATCAGGTTAAACTGGTCGAGGGTGTTATCTTCGATAACCAGGTCAATCTGTGGAGGAATTCCCAGGTCTGATTTAAAGCGGTCCAGGCGGTCCTGGTAAGAGCGACGGAGTGTCAACAGGCTGGATACCGTGCTGTACAGGCGTTGCCTCAATTGTTCGACCTGGAAGAAATCAATACGTCCGGCATCCCGAAAAGCCTCCAGCTGGGAGAGGCTGCTGCGCAGAGCGGCCAGGCTGGCATCCCCGTTCCGCAGGTTAAGCTGGGATTGCAGCAGGCCGATATATCCCGAGGCATTTTCTGGAGCCACTGATCCAAACGATCCCCCGAAGGAGCTGCCACCCACGCCGCCGAAGCCCCCGCTGCCCACGCCAGTAAAACCACCGAGACCGGAGCTGCCAAAAAATCCACCGCGACGTGTTGGACCCGGTTGTTCACCAAACCCGGTCATCAATTCGAGGTAATAGCCACGGCGGTATCGTTCCATCTGCCGCACATTGGCCAGCAGGGTACGTTCCGACAAGGTGAGCGTTTCCATGATGCGCTCGCGACCTGCCTGACGCAGTAATGGTTGAACGAGACTGAAGTCCAGGAGGGTTGATGAGGAGTAGTTGTCCGGACCACTGAATTGCCAGACGAGGCTGTTCGCCAGGCCGACGACCATCTCGGCACCCGTGGTAAAGGTTCGCCTCATGGTCATGTTGCGGGTACTCAAGTCGAGCGTGTTACTGGAGCCACTGCCTGACGTGGCAGGTCCCTGTGAGCGGTATTCTGATCCGTAACCCCCGAAGAACTGGGTGTCGAAACGAAAACGCTCGGCGCTGACATCGAGTGCTGACAGGTAAAGAGTTTCCAGCTCTCGCTGGTATCCCGTGTCATGCAATAATGCGAGCTGAAACGCCTCGGTGCCGGATAGACGTAACTGGTTGTCTTCATCCAGGGGCAGTGTACGCATCCAGTCAGGATTTTGAACGTGTTCGGTGGAACCATTCATAGCCCAGCCGGGATAACCTGACTTTCCATCAACCCGATGCATCAAGTGGTGAGATTCGGGATCGTCAGGCGGAATGGGTGGGTGATCTGGATCGAAAGGATCAAACATTCGCGACTCGGGTGAAACCTCGATTCCGTAGTCCTGGAGTGCCCAGCGCGGATCATAGGTTTTTTCCGCGAGCAGGTCGTAGGCTTCCTCGTCAGCAGCCTGGCGGTAATAGGCTCGATTACAACCGCCCCAGAGCAGGCAAGAAAGAATTCCAAGGGAAAACAGGCAACGTTGAGTGGTCTCACGCGCTCGATGTTGAACTTGGTGCATGCGGCGGGCCTTGTCGAATCTATTCCACAGTGAGGAGATAAGGGAGCGCGGCAGTGGGGGGGGGAGCTTTTGGCACCCGTGGTAAATCCACGCAAAGCATTGGAAGGGAGGCAGATAGTAGCGATTATGCCGGTCAAAAGGAACGTTGATTTAGCGTATTGGTGGAGTGAGATTCAGTTGCGGGATCGATTTGTCCGAAGTTAAAGGAATACAAGAACTTACATCGACTAAAGGCCGCGAATAAAACTTGACACCCTATTCTTCCCAACTTATCATCGAGAAGTAACTAAGGTTGTTGGCGTCAGCACTGACCTTGAGGTGTGTTTTAGCCGATCTACTTAGTAGGGATCCTCCCGATTTGCAGTAATTAAGCGAACGGAACTGATGCGATGGCCATTGGGGCAATTCTCACACTATTTTGTCTATTCGTCTTCTTGACGGTAATGTGCACCAAGACGTGGCGTTGGTTTCACGTGACGATGATTTTTTTCGTCTTCATCGCGTCCAACTTCCTGGTCACGATTGCTGCCGTTTCCCTGCGCACCCATTCCAGTTGGCAGAGAGATCATGACAAGAAGTCGAAGACGCTGCAGCTGCTGAAGAGTGATTACGCGTCCATGTCACAGGGCAATCGTAGTGAGCAGGTTGTCAAGGATCCCATCGATCAGCGTGCTGACGACATTCCGCAAAACATGTTTGATGTGCGGTCCAAGTTGACCCGCGTGATGATGGACCGTGGTCGTGTCTGGCGAGGTGCATCAGTCCAAAGCGTGGGCAAGGATGCCGACTGGCAAAAAGTCGAAATCAAGCTCGCTACGGTTGAGAATCCAAATCAAATCCAGGGTGCCGGCACGGTGCTTTATGCATTCAAGGAAGCCCTGGCTCCGAATGAGGTTGCTGTACCTGACGAAGTTGACGAGATGGCGATGGAAGATGATCCTGAGGCCGTGCCCGTGGCGCCACCAGCTCCCGTCAAGGTGCCCGTGGTCTTCATGGGTGAGTTCCGCGTGGTGAATGCGGGTGCCGGTGATGTAACTCTTGGTTGGACCTATGCCCCGTCACGTGTTCAGCGCATGCACATGAGTTTTGCAGACAAGACGACCTGGGTGCTTTACGAAAAAATGCCGGTCGATGGCCATCAGCTGTTTTCCTTCCAGATGGTTAATGATGTCTCGTTGGATGACAAGGATCCCGGCGTTCCGGAGCGAAACGAGGAACGGGACATTCGTCCGTTGTTTGGCAAAATGGATCCCGCAGAAATCGAGCAGGTATTCAAGATGGTTACGGGTGAAACGTTTAGTTTTAACCAGGCCCAGGCTACCGGGATGTACCAGCAACTAGTGGGACTTAGCTACCCTAACTTTGGTGGCCAGTGGGGTGCGGAAAAGACTGGTTTTGGACAGGCATTGCTTGACAATTATCCCAACAAGGATGCCCAGTCACAGTCGGCATTCCTTGAGTCGATCATGCGAAACTACAAGCGTGATGGTTACCGCGCCGAGGAAAATCCTCCCGAGCCCGAAGAGGATGTCTGGGTCAAGGTGCGATTTGCCAAGGCCTTGAAGTTCAAGTCCGGCAACCGGGAACGGTCTGAGTTGCAGGTGGATGGAGCCCAGCCCGAGGCGGGTGTGGATCCGGCCTGGAAAGGACTGGACCTTCCTTCCTTCGATACCCAGGGCCGTGCACTGGTTGGACGTCTGCGTCGAGGAGAACCGGTTGAGTTTAACGAGAAGCAGGTTGCGGTGCTTCACAAGGGTGACCTGGGAGATGCCCTGGCTCACCTGGATCGATACAAGCAGTTGGAAACCGAGGGAATCGTCGAACGACTTTTCGATATCTATGTACGACCGTTGAATGATTACGAATATCGTTTTCACGATGCCTATCAAAACGAGATCTACCTTCTGCAACGAATTCAACGTTCGCAGCGAGAATGGATCTTGTTGGACGACGCACTTAAGAAAACCCAGGCCGAGATTGCTTATCGCACGGATGAAAAAACAAAGCTGGGACAGGATCTTGGTAACCATCAAAAGGAAGAAGCGTTCGTCAAGCAGTACGTGGCGCAACTGGAAGCTCAGAAGGTGAAGTTGCGACAGGACCTGGCCAGGATTTTCCAGACGAACCAGGCCCTGGCCAAGCAGTTAACCGACATCAATCGGCGCCTGACCGAAGAAATTGATCGTCGCACCAACGCCGTGGGACGTCGTCCCTGAGAAATCCGTTCTAACGAGATTTCCGTGATGTCCTGGTTGTTGCCGGGGAAATCCCAGGCCTGGTAATTCTCTCTTTGCTTCCAGGTACTCTTGCCCGTACGATATCAACATTGATGCTTGATGGATCGAGGCGGTTGAAACAGCAGGTTCAAGGAGAGGATGGTTCGGGGCAGCTATGGGGATCTATGATCGTCAGTATTATCATGATGATGAATTACCCCGGCGGGGCGGATCGTCAGGGCCCAGGATGATGACGACCCAGTTGATCATCATCACGATGGTCATCTATTTTGCCGTCGAATTCTTTTTTGCTGACCCCGCGCGTCGCTTTTTTTGCCTGCATGCCGACCTGTTCCGCGGTAACTGGCAGATCTGGCAGTTGCTCAGCTATGGATTCCTACATGCCGGGTTGGAAACTCGCAGCGGTATCTTTCACGTACTATGGAACATGTATGGCTTGTTCCTGTTTGGACGCGATGTTGAGTTGCGCTATGGGCGGCAGGAATTATTGAGGTTTTACCTGGTGGCCATCGTCGTCAGTGGTGGAGCCTGGCTGCTGATCCAGGTGTTAACAAACCAGGGTGGGGCATCCCTGCAGGGAGCTTCTGGGGGAGTGACAGCGATCCTGGTTCTTTACTGCTTTAACTTTCCCCAGCGCCGACTGCTGTTGATGGGAATCTGGTCGGTCCCGGCGTGGGGACTTGGGCTGGGATATGTCCTGATTGATTTGATGGGGGCGTTGGGCAATAGCTCGAGCAACACTGCCTACGAGGCGCACCTGGCTGGTGCCGCTTTCGCCTTTGTGTATTTTTCCCGTCGCTGGAACCTGGGAAAATTTGGCACGTTACCCGGTAGCGGTCGTTTTAAACGGCAGCCCAGGCTTAAGGTCCATCGCCCGGATGCGGACGAGAAAAAAGATTTAGTTGCCGATAAAGTCCTGGAAAAGATTCGTCAACAGGGTGAAGCGAGCCTGTCTAAAAAGGAACGCCGTATCCTGGAGGACTACAGCCGACGAATGCGTGATAAGCACCAATCTTAAAACGAGGGTCCCCCCTGCTGGGGAACTTCTATGCCGGTTTGACTTCCAGTAAAATGGAAAGGAATTGGAGGGCATAGTGAATCCGGACAACAATTATTCAAGACGTAGATTTCTCCTCCAGGCTGGGGGTGGTGCAGGCGCGATCGCCCTGGCTGCGATGAGCTCACCGGCGCAAGTAGCTGCTGGTACGTCCAATCCCCTGGCGCCGCGACCCACACATTTTAAACCGCGGGCCAAGCGAGTCATCTGGCTATTCATGCATGGTGGCCCCAGTCATGTTGACCTGTTGGATCCAAAGCCGGATTTACTGAAATATGCAGGACAACCTGTGCCGGAGAGTTTCGGACCGGTGATGACACGTCGCGATGTTGCCCGGAATCCACTCCTGCCTCCACTCAAACCGTTTCGACCACGTGGTCAGTCCGGGTTGGAGATCAGTGATTTCCTGCCGCATACCAGTCGTCATGCAGACGACCTTTGTGTCATCCGGTCACTGCACGGAGATAGCGTCAATCATCCCCAGTCTGTTTACCAGATGAATACGGGCAATGTATTGATGGGTAAACCGAGCGTGGGTAGCTGGATCGCCTATGGACTTGGAACAGAGAACCAGGACATGCCTGCTTTCGTTGTCTTGCCCGATCCAGGAGGTGGCATTAAGGGAGGGCCACCAGCCTGGGGTAGTGGCAATTTGCCGGCAGTTTACCAGGGGGTTACCATGCGGCCTGGTGCGACTCCCATCCTGGACTTACGCCCCCAGGCCCAGGTTTCACCTGGTCAGCAAAAACGCACCTTCGATCTTGTCCAGCAATGGAATCGAGAGCACGTTCGCCAACGGCAGGCGGACGATGAATTGTCAGCGCGCGTGGCGGCCTATGAACTGGCATTTCGCATGCAGGTATCGGCACCTGAAATGGTTGATCTGTCGCGGGAAACCGCCGAGACCCACGCGCTTTATGGACTTCACAATCCCAGCACACGCGAGTTCGGACAACGTTGCCTGCTTGCCCGCCGGATGATTGAAAATGGAGTTCGTTTTGTCCAGCTTTATTCAGGTAACACGGGTGGCTGGGACGCCCACAAGGACGTGGCACAAAATCACGGCGATTATTGCCAGCGTACCGATTTGCCCGTGGCCGCATTGATTACTGATCTCAAGCGGCGTGGCCTCTGGGATGACACGCTGCTGATCTGGGGTGGTGAATTCGGTCGCATGCCGATGAGTGAAAAGGGGACCGGCCGAGATCATAATCCCTGGGGTTACAGTGCCTGGTTGGCGGGAGCTGGGATCCAGGGTGGTCGCGCTCATGGAGCTACAGATGCCATTGGCTTGCGTGCTGCCGAGGACAAGGTTCACGTGAGAGATTTCCATGCCACCATCCTGCATTTGCTGGGCATCGATCACGAACGCCTGGCGTTCTTTCACAATGGCCTTGACCAGCGCCTGACCGGACCAGCAGAAGCACACGTCATTCACCAGATCACGGGTTAACGCAATCGAGTTCGCTCATGTCTCGTTTTACTTCCTGGCACATTACAACGCTCGTGGTACTACTGGTGTTGCTGGTCGGATCCTGCTGCTTCCCGCCAAGCAGCTGGTCCGTCGAGGAGGAAGCTTACCAGGAAGAAAAAATTACCGTGGAAGACCGTGAACATTGGTCGTTTCAGCCATTGAAGCGACCCGGTTTTCCTTCCGTTAAGAAAGTGGACTGGGTACGAAATCCGATCGATCGGTTTATCCTGGCTCGGTTGGAAGCCGATGAGCTGGAACCCCAGCAGGAAGCGAACCGTCGGACCCTGATTCGACGACTCTGCCTCGATCTTACCGGGTTGCCCCCCACGCCTGCAGCGATTCATGCGTTCCAGCAGGACGTTTCTCCGGATGCCTACGAGCGACTGGTACAACAACAGCTGGCATCGCCGCATTATGCCGAGCGACAGGCGCAACACTGGCTGGACCTGGCACGGTTTGCTGAAACCGATGGATTTGAACAAGACAAGATTCGCAAGCACTCCTGGAAATACCGTGACTGGGTGATCCAGGCCTGGAATCGAGATCTTCCGTATGACCAGTTTGTTCATTACCAGTTGGCCGCGGATGAACTGGCAACCCATGATTCGGCCGGTCGAACGGCCATGATGTTCTGCCTGTCCGGGCCGGATATGCCCGATATCAATTCGCAGGACGAGCGTCGCCACAGCCTGCTGAACGAGATGACCTCGACCGTGGGTGCGGTGTTCCTGGGTTTACAAATGGAATGTGCCCAATGTCACGATCACAAGTATGACCCGATTAGCCAGGCAGATTTTTATCGTCTGCGAGCAGTTTTTGAACCGGCAGTTCATCTCAAGCGATATGTCTCAGTGGATACGCTACAGGAAAAACCGGTTGCGCCCTCCGTTAGCCATTTGATGATTCGTGGAGATTTCCGCCGGCCCGGTCCGATCGTGCAGCCAGGATTTCCACGTATTGCCAATCCAGCCAGCATCCCGCTGGTTTCGCCACCGCTGAAAGTTGGTAGCAGCGGACGTCGCGCTGCCCTGGCCAGGTGGCTGACAGGCACGCAGCAACCACTGACTGCCCGCGTGATCGTGAATCGAATCTGGCAATCTCATTTTGGCCATGGGCTTTCCCGTACACCCAGCGATTTTGGCACGGTGGGACAGGAGCCATCTCACCCTGGCTTACTCGATTACCTGGCCACGGAGTTGGTGAACCGGAAGTGGAGTTTAAAAGAGCTGCATTACCTGATGGTAACCAGTGCGACGTATCGGCAGGCAGGTCGCGTGGCTGACCTGGCGGTGGTGCCGGCTGCGCCCGAATTGGTGCGCGAGCAGTTGCGTCGATCCCAAATGCTGGATCCGGATAACATACTGTTGGCTCACTTTCCCCGGCAACGACTGGATGGAGAGACTATTCGTGACGCCATGCTGCTGAGTGCCGGAACTCTTGATACGGAGCAGGGAGGGGCAGGCGTACGACCCCCGATCGCCAAGGAACTGGTAAGTACGTTGAAGAAAAACCAGTGGGAGGTAGAACCGGATCGACGACAACACTATCGTCGCAGTGTCTATGTGTTTGCACGGCGGAATTTACGGTACCCGATATTTGATTTGTTTGACCGACCGGATGCGAATGCCAGCTGTCCTCGCCGTAATCGTTCCACCACGGCTCCCCAGTCGCTGTTTCTTTTGAATTCAGGCTTTTCATTACAAACCGCTCGAGAATTTGCCGGCAATGGATTGGCACAAACTGCTCATCCATCAGAGTTTGTGAAATGGGTTTTTCAACGCGCGCTGGGACGAGATCCTGGTGACGGGGAATTGCAGCGCGCCCTGCGGTTCCTGGAACAGCAGGCTACACTTGTCCGGCAGGAGAATCGGCCCGAGGAGCGACTGGCCTTACCTCATCCTGTACCGGTTTCCATGGAACCCTATCTTGCGGCTGCCCACACGGATTTATGCCTGGCAATCTTCAATCTCAACGAGTTTATTTACGTGGATTAACAATCCACCGCAGGGCCATCGGTTGGCATCTCGAGATGACGGGTAGTTGCTGCTTGCAATGGCCTGTTGACAAGGCTAGGGTGTTGTCAGCGACAGGTTTTTAAAAGGTGTATCCCTCAAGGAGCAAATCTAATGAATCGCGCTTACAATCGACGTGAGTTCCTGGGACAGACTGGTGCCGGGTTGGTAGCAGCTGGTTATTTCGTGAATCCCGTGGTGGCACAGGATTCCACCTCTCCCAATGAACGATTGAATATTGCTGCTGTCGGTACATCCGGACGGGCTGGTGCTAATATTCGAGAAGTGGCCAGCCAGAACGTCGTAGCGATTGCAGATATCGATGCAGAGTTCCTTGGCCAGGCTGGCAAGCGTTATCCGGCTGCCAGGAAATACGAAGATTTCCGCATCATGCTGGACAAGGAAGCGGATCGAATTGATGCCGTGGTCGTTGCCACGCCCGATCATACGCATGCTCCTGCTGCTGCGATGGCACTGCGATTGAAGAAACATGTTTATTGTGAGAAACCGTTGACGCATACCGTGCACGAGGCGCGGGTTCTTTCGGAACTAGCCGCCAAGAATAACCTTGTGACTCAAATGGGTACGCAAATTCATGCTGGCGACAATTACCGTCGCGTCGTGGAGTTAGTCCAGGGTGGTGCCATCGGTGACATTCGTGAAGTCCATGTCTGGGCCGGTGCCAAGTATACGGGTGCCAAGTTCAATACAGGTAGTCCATTGCCGTCCCATGTGAACTGGGATCTATGGTTGGGTCCCGCGATGAAACGGCCGTACAGCACCGGAGTGCATCCCTTCAAGTGGCGCAGCTTTTGGGATTACGGTACGGGTGCCCTCGGTGATTTTGGTTGCCACTACATGGACCTGGTCCACTGGGCCTTGAAGCTTAAGCATCCCACGCGCATCTCGGCAGAAGGACCCCCGGTCGAGGACGTCAGTACGCCAGCCTGGACCATCGCGCATTACGAATACCCGCGACGCGGTAAAATGCCACCGGTCAAGCTAACCTGGTATGACAGTGGAAAGCGACCTGCCCTGTTGGCTCGTCTGAAAGACAGCAAGGGAAATCCCGTGACCAAGGGGAGTGGGCAATTGTTTGTTGGAAAGGAAGGGATGATTCTTTCTGATTACAGCAGCCACCGACTGTTCCCGGAAGAAAAATTCGCCGACTTCCAACCACCCAAGCAAACCCTGGCACCCTCGGTGGGCCATCACCGTGAGTGGATTGATGCGATCAAGACCGGTGGTACCACCACCTGTAATTTCGATTACTCGGGCGCTTTAACCGAGGCTGTCCTGCTGGGGACCGTTGCGTATCGTAGTGGCGAAACCATTGACTGGGATGGCAGGCAGTTCAAGGCGAACAATGCACCGGCTGCCCAGAAACTGCTGCACAAGGAATATCGTAAGGGCTGGACGCTGTAAGCGTCGCTGGTAGTGCTTTTGATATTTCATGCGTGTTTGGCGGTGGAGGAGTGCTATGCGTTCCTGATGGCTGGTCCTCGGTCACGGTTGGAGTCGTTCACATTGACACCTATGCCCGGTCTTTTCTATATTCTTAAAAAGGCTGGTTTACCGTGGTGCCGGAGTGAGTCCACGGAACCTGCTGCTCGCCGAGTTATTGAACCTCGTTTGAATGACTCACCCAAGCCCCGCATTGGACATCTGTGATTTGATTACGACTTGAGTTGCGCCGTATGAATGTGTTGTTGTTTCGTTTTACTTTTTCCCAGTTGATCCGCCTTCTCGCGCTGGTGTTGATCCTGGAAACCCTCGTTGTGTATCCCGGTCGGATTCTCACGGCCGAGGAACCCACCGATATTCCAATTGCCAAGGACCTGCCGAAGGCCCGTTCGCTATCGGTTGCTCATCAACATTATCAACGATTGCATGACAGTCGAATCATGCTGGTTCGTGCGCGGGAAGAACACCAGCTTGCCAGTGAAGCGGAGGCGATTGAAAGTCACCAGCAAGAAGCGATTCTTGCCGCTGTCATACTCGCACAACGACAGGCAGAGATGGATCTCGACCGGTATCTTAAAGGTGAATTTCCCATCGACGAACAGCGACTGTTGGATCAGATCGCCATGGCCCGGAATCGTTTGACCCAGGCGGTTGAAAAAGCGGCTGCTTCCGAGCGGCTCGCTAACCAGGGGTTGCTGAACCAGAAGGAATTAACAGTTGATGAGGTTTCCCGAGAGCGGGCAGAACGAGAACTGAAAAACAGGCAGCAGGCCTTAAAGGTATTGCGCGAGGTAACTTTCCAGCGTCGCAAGATTTTACTGGAGGGTGCGGTTCAACTGGCAAAGCAAGCGGTGGTTGAAAGCCGTGGAAAAAAGGAAGCTGCGATCGTGCAGTTGCGCAGCCAGACGAAATACCAACAGCAGCTTTTAGAGACATGGCAAGAAAGGGTTCGCCAGCTCCAGCAACAATGGAGCAAGACCGGCTTTCAGCAGATCGGTGAACCCGGTGCCTCGACGCAACGAGATATTCCTTTTACAACGCCTCGCGGTGGGATGTTGGTAGTGCAGACGATGGCACCACCAGGAACGAAGGTGTCGCGCGGCGATACGCTGGCGACGTTTAAACCACAGGGACTCGAGGAAACCGTGGCAGTTCAAAAGCTCAAGTATCAGCAAGCGGTCAGTGAGGTGGACCGTACGGACCGCGAACGGGCCTTGCAACAGGATCGTTTTGAGCGGTCGATAACAGCTGCTCGCATCACAGCGAAAACATCTAAGCTGTCGATTGGAGAGTATCGCGTTGGCACCTACGAGGACCAGCGCCAAACGATTGTTCTTGCCTTACAAAAAGTGACGGAAGAACGAGATCGTGCGGTTCAACAGCTTGCCTGGTCGCGCCGTGTCCGACAAAAAGGGTATGTAACACCAGCCCAGGTTCAGAAAGATGAGTACCTCTTATTTGACCGCAATAGTGTTCGCAGCAGCCTGGTTCGAGAACTGGCAGTCCTGGAGCAACAGGATTACAGGCACCAGCTGGAGATGTTGCAGAAGCGCTACGAGGAAGCCGTCGTGCAAGTTGATCGCGTGACTGCCATTGGTGCTGCACGCAGCCGACAGTCAGGTATTACCTTCACTGCTGCACAGGATATTTGTGAGCTGGAAAAGCAATACCTGGCGCTCTTGACCAGTCAGCTGGCTGGGTACTCCATCCAGGCTCCCTGTAGTGGCACAGTGAGATACGTGCCGGTCCCACGGCCCCTGGCCAAGGTGAACAAGGTCATGAAACCAGGAACTGTTGTTTCCGGCAATGTTCGGTTTGCCATCCTCCGCAAAGACTAGTTGCACAGCTAGGGTGCCGGTTGCGGAGCGGGAATGGAACGATAATCAAGCGTTCCCTGCTTGTCCCAGATACCGTCTGGCTGGATTTGCATGCTGCCAGTGTCGCGGTACAACGAGAAGCGGGCAGTTTCATATTCAGACCAGGTTTCGATGAGTTCATCCTGGGCATCGAGGATGTTGTCCAGTGCGCGCGAGATATTGACTCCTCGACTCCCGGCACGACCTGCGGCATCAGGACGTTCGCCGAATTCAATTGCCTGGTCCAGTTCCTTGGCGGCTACGCGAAGTTGCCGTCGATTGATTTCAAAAACGCCTCCCAGGGCCCGGACACGTCGCAGGTGAGAACGGACATCAAGGATCACCTGGTCCTCGGCGGCCATGTAATTACGACGCGCACGTTGGTAGGAAATCTGGGTTGCCCGAAACTGGTTACGCGCCTGGCGGCGATCCAGCGGTGTTTGGAGTGCAAGCCCCAGTCGAAATTCGCTGTCCTGGGCGTTGAATTGAAGAGGTTTGTCGTTGCTAAAAAGAGGTGCGGTATTCAGGGATCCTTCCGCGACGATATCCAGTATCGCCTCCATCTGGTTGGCCGCGACTTCGACCTTCCTTCGCGCGTCAACAACATAACCACGTCGGTTCATCAAATCCAGGCGTTCCCGGAGGGCTTCCTGCGTGATTTCTGCTTCAGTCGCTTCAACCGGAGGTAAGATAAGCAGTTCCACGCGTGTCGTGATGACCAGGCTGATCAGTTCACGCACCACTTGCAACACGCCTCGTTGCATTTCACGTGCCTGGGGAAGCAGTGTTTGGATCTCCGCTTCCGTCAGTACGTTCTTGCCGGCGATCGCCTTCCGGGCCATCGCCAGTTGCTTTTTCAGCTGAGATAGCTGCTGTTCTAGCTCCAGGAATTGTAGCCGATCCTGCGCGACGTTGTCCTGGAGTGTCTTGGCGTCTTCCGGACTTAGCTTACTCAAGCGGTAAGGCAGGGCCAGCTGTAATTGCTGTCGTTCTCTTCCCAGTTCCTGGATTTTTTTCCTGACCGCAGCCAGGAATTGATCCAGTTGCTCAATCGTTTGAATCAATCCACGAGGGGTCGTATCAATTCCGAGTCTTCCGAAGCGATCTTCCATGTCCAATAATTCGGAATCGAGGAATTGGAAAGGTTCCAGTAAACGATCGGCGACCATGATGTCCATGTTGGGTGGCAGCCCCAATTGAAGCTTGAATCGATCGAGCTCATCGCGAAAGGCCGTATCCAGGAACAGTAGTCGGCGCCGTGAGTTTTCGTAGCTGCTCAATAACTGGGTCACGTCCAGCGAGGTTGCTCGACCCGCTTCGCCAAGCGCAACCAGGGTGCGAATCAGGTTATCGAGGCTGCGAAGATTAGTAGATTGATTGCGTACACGCTGCAACATGTAGAGCAGCATGTAAAAGCCGACGGTTGGACTTCGTTCACTGCGAATCAGGTAAGCGAGTTCACCGCCACCAGAACTGCCCGGCAACGGTACCGCTCGAGACCCTGTTAAGACCATTACATAGAAGTTTTTACGGTAGCGGGCAAAATCACGAATCGCATACAAGACACGCCGCTCGGCCTCCGTTAACGATTCCAGCACGATCTCCCGACTTCCATACATGAGCAGGGGTTGTGTCAGGGAGTAGGCCAACCCACTGGCTGTCGTCCTGGGGGTGGAACCGGATAATAACCAGATCGTATTGTTGGTCAATTCGACGACCAATTGGGCGCCGCTGGGAAACAGGCGGCTCACACCCACTGAGCCGTTCTCAACCTGGAAGTTGCTTTGGTCGTTCGGCTGGTTCTGGTAGAAGAAATCCATCCCCGGTGCACCGAGGAATCCAGCGGGGCGGACATCGAAGCGAAATCGTTGGAAAGTAAGTTCCAGTGCAGCCAGGTAAGTGTTTTCCAGTTGTTGCTGGTAATCCCGACTGTGAATCAGGCCCATTTCTACCGCAGCAGCTGCCGTGAGTGACGTGATCGTAGGAAGTGGAGCACCCGTTTCTCGCAAACGTTGCCCGCCGAAAAAGATGGGCCATTCAGGGTTTTCTACATGGGAGAGTTGCTGTAATTCTGACCAACGCTTGGGACCTCGCATCCCATACACCGAAGTCATGTAAGCCTGGGCCTCTGGATCATCCGGTGGTAGCGGAGGGTCGTCGGGATCGTAAGGATCAAAAAAACGACTCCGTGGATCAGGCGTGATATTGAATTGCGGGTCGAGCCATTTCTTGGACGGATTCTTCTCTTGCAGAATATGGTAAGCCTGTTGGTCGGATCGAAGACGATACTGCTTGCGGTGGCAGCCGCTGTTGACAATTGTTAACAAGAGAGCGGTGACAGCAGCTAGCAAACCGAAGCCAAACCATTTGCCCGATTTATTGCTAGCAATGGTCTCCGGTAATTGATTCATAATCTTCTAACAACAAAAAATGCGCGGCAACTCTACTCCCTCTGTTTCGGCGGGATTGTCGATCAGCGTCAGTAGTTTTTGGCTCTCCTTTCCATAAAAGAGTGCTTATCAAACTAGGCAACTTTAGACGTGCGGAATTGTTGCCGGTAAGCAGAAAACATGGGCCCTGGAGTCGAATTCGTGGCGGTGGCAGACGAGGCTACGAGCGACCATTTAGAACCCGTTAATGGGCGGATTACGCTAGGCCAGGATATCGGTAATCACCTGGGCTTCACGGACACCCGTTAATCGTTCCTTGAGACCATTTCGATCGTAGAACAGTTCTTCGTGATGCATGCCCAGTTGATGCAGAATAGTGGCATGCCAATCGGGTACACTGACACGTTTTTCGACAGCTGCAAATCCCAGCGGATCCGTTTCTCCGTAGCTGATTCCGCCACGGATACCCCCCCCGGCCATCCAGCTGACCATGGCATTCTTGTTATGGTCCCGACCGGCATTGCTGACGTTCTTGTCCCCGGGTAGTTGTGCAATAGGCAGTCGGCCGAATTCACCACCCCAGACAACGAGCGTATCATCCAGGAGTCCGCGTTGTTTCAGATCCTTCAGTAGTCCGGCAATGGGTTGATCGGTACGGTCGCAGGCTCCTTTGAGTTCTGCGGTCAGGCCCGTGTTGTTATCCCAGATTTGTCCGTCGATGAATAATTGTACAAACCGAACGCCACGTTCAACGAGTCGTCTTGCGTAAAGGCATCGCCGTCCATACGAGTCGGTAGGCTCTTTACCGATTCCGTAGAGGTCCAGGGTTTCCTTGGTTTCGCTGTTGAGCTCCAGGGCACTGGATGCTTCCAGTTGCATGCGGGCAGCCAGTTCATAGGTTGCAATACGTGCATTTAAATTCGGTTGCCCCTGCCGCTGATCACGGTGGATTTTATCGAGACCGGCCAGCAGTTGTCGTTCCACGCTGGTCACGGAATCCGGTTCTTCGAACTCCCGAGTCAGGTTCAGTACTGGAGATCCGGTACTTCGAAAGCGGGTACCCTGGTAGAGCGGAGGTAAGAAACCAGATTGCCAGTTTTGCGTACGATTAATGGGGAGACCTTTTGGATCATCCAGTACGACGTAGGCAGGCAGGTTTTGGTTTTCACTACCCAGTCCGTAAGAAACCCAGGCGCCCAGTGTCGGCAGGCCCGGATTCATTCGCCCGCTCTGGATGATGAACAGGGCCGGTTCGTGTGTCAGGTTAAACGTGTACATGGATCGAATCACGGCGATATCGTCCACGCACGTGGCCAGGTGAGGCAGGGCATCGGAAACCCAGGTCCCCGCGTTGCCGTGCTGCGCAAATTTGTACGGGCAACGCATGAGGGCTCCGGCGGCCGTTGGGTTTTCCACTTCGCCAGCGATTTTGTCGAAATAGGATTCGCCGTGACGCTTGTTAAGTTCAGGCTTTGGATCAAACAGGTCCATCTGGCTGGGACCGCCATTCATGAACAGGTGGATGACCGACTTGGCACGAGGCTCACCCGGAGGCTGACGAGGTTTCAGGTCGTAGGAATCGCGATTTCCCGAAGTCGTTGTTTCATTGGCCTGTAGCGAATGAGAAGAAAAGAGGTCCTGGCCCAGCAGGGACGTGAGCGCGGCGGCGTACAGCCCCTGTCCGACCTGGTGGAACCATTGACGACGGCTCGATGCAGGTGGTGTATCGTTTC
>Ga0163180_10000842_pt1 | contig 17587 bp, 33 predicted proteins | sample AtlANTMetagenome_2_FD_109647 | JGI IMG/M metagenome (GOLD analysis project Ga0163180, IMG submission 109647) | Marine eukaryotic phytoplankton communities from the Atlantic Ocean - Atlantic ANT 4 Metagenome | ecosystem: Environmental > Aquatic > Marine > Oceanic | place: North Atlantic Ocean...
CACTGGAAGCGAGCGGTTCAGCAAGCCCATCGCGAAGCCGGAGCCCCAGAAGCCGTGTGGGGCAGGTATGATTGGTATGGTGATGCTGATTTTAGGGATATTATAGCGAAGCACCAAGCCGAGGCCGGCATTGACAGGGATGCAGAACTTGATGCAGATATTGAGCAAGCAGAGCGTGTAGAGCAAGAGATGGCAATTGAAGCAGAACGCCAGTCGTGGGCTGACGCGCTGGATCAGCAAGATGCAGAAGACTATGCTCAAAGGGTTCCTGTACCCGAAGAGCCCATCGGCCTCGCACGCTTAGGTACCGCTCTCGATCAAGGCGGCGGAGGCCCGATTGTTAGAAGGGGTGAAGAGCCCGAGGATTTGAGAGAGTCTTTGCGCCGTGCGATAAAAGAGAGCCTGTATAGTCAAGGTGGCCCGGAAGACCTACCATCGATGGGTCCGGGGCACGCAAAGAGAGATTGCGATGAAGAAGATGGCGTCGACGATCTAGAAGAGGCAATTCGAAATGCGATAAATAAGACTATTTATAAGGAGAGAGGAACAGAAAAAATGAATCTTAAAGAAGTGCTGCGGAGAACAATTCGAGAGAAGCTGAAATCGAACAAAAGAGCCGTACTGAAGGAGTCGCCGGCGACGCTTCCGTCTGCGGAGGATCTATTAAGCATTTACGCCGACGAGCCGAGAGTTTATGATGACGACTATGAGGACTATGTTGTGGGTTCTTTCGCAGATGAAGGTTATGAAGACCCTTCTCTTCCGCCGGTTGAATGGGATCCTGATCCGTTTGATGATGTCGATATTGTAGGCCCGGCCGGAGAGGTGCGCATGCGCCCAGAAGATATCGGCACCTTTGCGGACGACAGAAATCCGCTTGATTCGCCCTTCACCCCCCGCTCAGAAGCAGCATATTTAAGGTGGCGCGATCTTTATGGAGATACTGACCATCTGGCCGCCCCCGGCGCCGGCGCAGACGCCGCGCTAATGAGGTATGACGCTATTGGAGAATATCTCGGCAGTGTTGATCCGATGCAATTAGTGCGTGATGGCAATTGGGATGAATTTGATTATTACACTCGAATGGAGAATGAATACACAAGCTACGACCTTCCAACAGCAATAGATACCGCTTCGAATAGGTATATAGCGCAGCCAAGAAATGTCGTCCACCCGACAGTTCAAGAGCCCTATGCTGCCGATCTGGGAGATGCTAGGATAAACAGCATGCCCGGATTCCGCGGACCAGTTACCCGCGGCGGCGGGCATACCTCTCCTGCCCGCCCGCACCAAGGTTTGGATGTGGGCTGGGATAAGCGCCCGGGCGACAATTCCCGCGTAGGCACAACAGCCCAGACTGCCCCTCTCGCTGGCCGCGTAGTGTTTGCCGGCAGCGCCGGCGGCTATGGCAACCAAATTCAGGTACAAAGTATAGATCCAAATACGGGCCTGCCGGTCGTTTGGACGATGAGTCACTTGCCGAGAGATGTTGCAAGTCAGTTTCCGCCCGGATCGTTTGTTGATGCCGGCGAATTCATCTCCAATATGGGAAGAACAGGCTCCTCTGCCGGCGTTCACCAACATTTTGAACTGCACGGCCTACCCTCAGGCGACACAGAAATTGCCTCCATTCCAGCAATTGGCGCCATGGCAGGCGAACATACTGGCGAGTATGTCCGCAGCTTTGCCGAGGAAGGCGATGACTTCTTTTCCTCAGACGCCGAATGGGCCTCTATGGAGGATATTGGAAACCCTCGATGGATAGATGTCTGGGTAGACGCAAACGGCAGGTATGTACCAGAATCCGACGCCATCAATATGATCCTTGCTCATTCGATGGAGAATGCGCGCACAGGACAATCACGGCCTTTTACCGCTTTGACACGAAAAAGAGCGCCAAACCCAAATCCTTCGGAGTATTGGAACAGAGGCTGGTCCAAGCAGGCCGGCCACATGAACCCATATGAATACTTTTTGGAAACCTTTGATCCGAGAGAACATGATTTAAGAAGCCGCATGGCAGCAGCAGCAATGGAGGCTCTAGACCTTGAAGGCCAGCAAGCAAACAGTCGCACAGATTTCAGAATGAACCTGTCCGATCCGGCAGTTAGAGAGTGGCTGACCGCCCAAGGATACCGGCCGGACTTTGACGAAGACGATCTAATGTCTATGATCGACTGGCAAAAGCGTCAGGACGCCCTCCGGCAAGCTCAACTGTCGTTCGATCCGGGCAGCTATAGTTGGGAAGATTTAGCACAAATAGCAACGCCGTACAACATAGGAATCCCCAGAGCGAGACGAGTAGATCCAAGCCACACATACGGGTCGGATGTTGCCAACATTTATAACCCCCATGCAGAAGATTACCGAGGCCTAGGTGCACAGTCGGGACAGAACACTCTTGATCCGACAATACCAGCGCCGGACTTTACGACGAACCCGGACGCATTCCCCGGCCTTCGCTTGCGAGAGGCAATCCGCGAAGCAATAAGTATAACTATCGGCAAGGCTGATCCTGACACTGAGAAAGAGTCAGATTGTGAACTACCAACGATCGTCGTTGAGGGCGAATATGTGCAGGAAGTACACGAAGTTATTGCCGAAATCAACATTCATAAACAAAAAGGCGGCAACAGAGATCAGACGCTGACCGATATCAGAGGAATCGACGGAGTAACTATTGTAAGCGTTGTACCGGGTACCAGTCGTGAGCTTCCCCATACCTTTATTACCACTCTGAGCGTCAAATTCCGACAAAATAAAGCTTTGCCGCCCAAGAAATATGTTAAAGAAACTTTACTTCCCTCTTTACAAAAAATCCCAGGTGTGTCACACTTTAGAGTAAAGAGTGTAAGAAAGATAGGCGAGGAGAAAGTATAACTTGAAACTCTTACTTAAAAGTTTACGCCACTACTTCCGGAAGTTGGCAGACCTTACAATCGGCCGATGCTGCTCGTGTAATTGTTGGAATGCTGAAGAATGAAACTCCTACTTGAAAATTGGCGAAGGTTTATAAACGAAGAAGTTGCAACGAGCACAGAAGTTTCTTTATATCTTGCTCCGTCACCTATACACGGCAATGGAGTATTCACAGGAAAGCACATGCCAAAAGGTACAGACCTAGGAATTGCACACACCAAACAAGGTGAAAGCTACGACATAACACCTCTTGGCAAGAACCATAATCATTCCTACGAGCCAAATTGCGCAAGCGTGCTTAACGGAGACAGTCGCCACCTTATGACGCTAAGGGACATGGAGCCGGATGAAGAAATCACAGTTGATTATACATTGCAACCGGATCTGGAACAACCGGGAGATGATTGGAAATGAAGCTCGTACTTGAAAATTGGCGAAAGTTTTTGAACGAGGGAAAGCAGCAGATAGCTCGTCAGGCTTCCGAACAAGCGACCGGAGGATCTGATCTTGTAGGAAGCATGCTTGAGGATAATTTTCATGATCGTTGGCAAAGGTTTATTAACGATGAGGGGCAGATAGAGGAAAAGAAGAAGAAAGCATGTAAGGTTCACAAGGGCAAGCGCTATGCAAAGAGAGTTGACGGCGAATGTCGTTCTTTCGGACAAGCAGGCAAAGCTAAAGATGGTAAAGACCGTATACAGCCCGGTACCGAAAAGGCAGACGCCTATTGCGCGCGATCAGCTAAAATTAAAAAATGCGATGATCCGCCTTGCGCTAATGACTTGTCAAGAAAAAAGTGGAAGTGCGAAGGGGACAAATCAGTAGTATGAAACTCTTACTTGAAAATTGGCGAAAGTATTTAACTGAACAGGCCGGTGTCGACACTGACGGCGATGGCTATCCCGATGGAACCGTCGCGCCCACGACCGCCGCGGCCCCAATGACCCAACAGCAATACGATGAACAGGCGCGAGCACATCAGCTGTCTGCTATCTCCATTTATCAGGACTCTTATCGCGTTGGGCAAAACGAACAGGAGCACGGAGCAGGCACCTTATCGTGGCTTGATTATATTCAGACAGACTTGCTCCCCGGGACATCGATCGAGCCAACCAGAGAAAACGCACTGGCGTATTATACAGAACACATAACACCACAAATTAACTCTGTATTGGACCCCAGCAAGATTTTGACGCATACTCCTGTCGGAGATGATGGTGAGAATTTCACGGTACACGCCTCAGGCTACAAAGGCGGCCACTATTATGACGATCTGGCTTCGGACACCGACACGGGTATTCGAATGGACTTTACGAAAACCGATTCGGGCCGAATGGAGGATATCGTAGGACACGAATATGGCCACGCCTTAGGCTTCGGAATTAACCCCTATGCTGGAATAGATCCTAGCACGACAGGGATAAGTGTGAATTGGATCCGCCGACACGCTTCTGAGGATCACGATCCCCATGGTGCAAACTTTGGTGATCACCGAGACAGATATCAGCCCCTCTCAACCAGTTCGCTTATGAACGCCGCCGCGGATTTGGGCTTAGATCCCAACGAGCCAATCGATTGGAGCACATACGATAACGGCTCAGGCCTCGAAATGATTCAGGGTCGACTGGACAACATCGGCAGTCAGACTATGGATCAAATTCACACCAAGCGCATGGAAGCAGCATTTGGCTCAGACATGTCCCATCACGATGATGATGACCACCACGAGCGACATTGGGAGCCCTACGCCGGCCTCATATGGTCCCGTGCCCAAAAGAGCAGACACTACGACGATCGAACTGTTGGGGTAGATAACGATGGCGACGGCCTAATTGACGCCGAAGATCCGGACGACACCATGCCCATGGACTCTGACCAGCCGGGCAACTATCCCTATCTTGAATATAATCCTGACACTGGCGAACACGGCGAAACCCGACGACACACTACTCACGATGCAGCCCAGTGGCGAGATCCGTACCAGACTGGTATAGGATATCCGGGTGGGAATGCGGAAGACATGGAGCAAGAGTGGTGGAGCGACGATCTCGGATGGAATACTCCATATCACGGCTTTCAGTCGAGTGATGTCGGCAAGGCCGCGTCTGAACACGGCCCCAGCTATGAGGATGTTTCTGACGAAGAGTATATAAAGAACATCAACACAATAGCAGATCTTGGAGATGAAGAAGAAGACGAATGGATCCCGAAAATCAATCCAGAAAGTATTTGGGATTCCGTAACTGCGGAGCAAAAAATGTTTAACAATTGGCGCAAATTCTTGACAGAAGCTCAACAAGCGCCTCACCAAATTTATTGCGACATGGATGGAGTTCTAGTGGATTTTGTTCGCGGAGCATTGATGCAGATCAATAAAGATATTAAAGATGTGAGCTTGCCCAGCCAGCTTGACGATGGAAAGAAATTAACTTCTCTAGGGCTCCTTCGATTCGCTCTAAAACAGGAGGACTTGGAGCAAATAGACGAAGAGCACATCGAAAAGGAAGCCGATGGTCCGGCAAAAGTAAGGAAAGCGGCGATTAACTATATGTATCGCCGATTAGCAGAGGACGAAGATTTCTGGGCGAATTTGCCCTGGATGCCCGGCGGCAAACAATTGTGGAATATCATAAAAAAATACGAACCTCACATTTTGACCGCACCCATGGGCAAAGGCTCAGAGAGAGGAAAAGAGCGTTGGATCCAAAAGAATCTGCACCCGAAACCATCGAACATTTACATGTCCCACGACAAGTTTAATTGGGCCATGGAAGACGGCCAACGCAATGTATTGATTGACGACTTTATGATCAATATTAAACCTTGGAGAGATGCTGGAGGAATCGCAGTTCATCACAAATATGACGAATTGCAATCCACTCTTGAAAAACTACAACAAGCAGGATTTAATGTGCTCAGAGCCGAGAACGAACACACAGATGAGGATATGCCAAATGAGCCTGAAGAAGATTAATTTGTGCCAACATCTTGATGAGGTTGGAGAAACTTACGGAGAGCACATGCGGGCCTCTGTTGGCATAAGTTTAAAATTATTAGCAGCATCGATAGCTCAACTTATACATGCTATTTTTCCGTTTGTGTGCCCGCCGTTTAAAACAGATGTGCGTTCGCTGATAGAATTTTTGTCTGAGCGCACACCAAACGCGCGAAAGAAGGATAAACAGCAAGAGAAGGGCCAATAAAAATATTTTTATCATACAGGCCTCCAGCCGCATAAAAATTTAATATTAACCTATAACACGCAAAACTAATTTATTACACAGCAGCAGATTAAACTTTTTGCGCCCTATCTACTACAGGAGGGAATTTTTTAATGAAGCAGCTTTTTAAGATATTTATGGCCGCCCTCCTTATATTCGCAGGATGCGGCAATACAAACCAAGCGGAACCGATAACGGTGGTCGCCGAACCCGCCCAAGTGCAGTGTGTCCTTGAGGTCGGAGAAAGTAGCACACACAATGCGTCGTTATCGCGCAGAATGAGAAGGACATCTGAGGCTTCGCGAGAAGCGGCAGTGATAGTACGCTCCATGGACGGAATGGTCCGCGGCAGTGGAACATATTTTACGCTCAACGGACACCATATAATTGTAACGGCAGCACATGTGATTCAGGGCAATCCGTTGTCTTACATTATGACCGAAGAGGGTGAGATGACCGTTGCTGTGACCTCATATGTCATGAACGAAGGGGAGCAGGATCTAGCAATACTGCTTCTGGCAGAACAGATTGAATCGCGCACTCCTATGGGGCTTGAAATTCTGACAGACTATTCTAGCTTGGTTGGGGAAACACTGGTTTATACAGGCTATCCCGGCCATCACGACAGAATGACGATTTTTGGACAGGTCGCCGGTGTAGAGCGAGGCCATGTGATCGTAAACTCTTACGCTTGGCCCGGGTCGTCAGGTTCAGCAGTTTTCGACGACAGAGGAAGGCTGGTTGGAATCGTGAAGGCTATAGATGTTAATCGCTCGCCATGGGGCCCGCAACTGACTGAAGATATCGTGTGGTTGTACCCGATGCAGTCAATTGATTTAAGTAAAGTAACAAAATTTCTAGATGTATATGAGATATTGATGGAAGAACAATCCCAGTAAAGTAGAGGAGCCACATGGCAAAGAAGAGTATATTTTCATTATTTTTAATTTTCGCAACAGCATGTTTTTCTCCTGATTATGCTATCGTCACCGGAGAAAGCGAGACAGTTTATGTCGAGGTCGAAGTGCCCGGCGAGACAGTTTATGTCGAGGTAGAGGTAGAAGTAGAGGGTGAGGTCGAGTACGAGCACGGAGAAATATGGGTTGATCACTTTGTTCAGCCCCTTAGCGTCGATGGCGTAGACATACTGTGGGTCATCGACACCTCAGGATCCATGTATCGCTACGATCCAGAACTGATGGCAGGAATCGAGGCCATGATGAATGCTCTTCCCGAGTCAGGATGGCGCTTAGCTATGATGAGTAACGATCCCGGCGCAGCCTCGATAGAATCACAATTTCCGTTGGTTCCCGGCGATAATATAGCCGATGCTGTTGATATGTACAATGCGATGGGCCGGGGCCACCGAGAGGAAGGCTTTGACGCAGCTTATGAGTATATTGTTAACAATTCGTATGCTTCTACTTGGCTTCGGCCCGACGCGGCATTGCTAGTGGTATTTGTTTCTGACGAAGAGGACCAGAGCGATGATCACTTCCCGGATGTGGCCGACTTCAAGTCGTGGTTCGCATCTCAACGCTCAGGGTCTGCCTATGTTGCTAGCGTGGTCAATGTGGCGCAAGCTGATTCTGTATGCACCTCAGTCCCTAGTATAATTAACATAGGCGATCGATATATGGATGTGACAAACCATTTTGGTGGAATTGTTGTTGATATATGTTCTGAGGACTGGTCAACTGGAGTCCAAGATGCATCTACTCAAGTTGAGCCGCACGAAATGTGGGAGCTTACCTACTTGCCATCGCAAGAAGAGACAATTAGAGTTTTTATTGATGGCCTGTTAAACTGGGACTGGCACTATCAATCCTCAGACAACACAGTACAGTTTGATGTGATTCCCGGCGGCAATTCATTGGTGGAAATTGCCTACCACTACGACCCGGACGACCCATATGGGAGCGGCTCCGGATCGATGGACACGGGTGACACTGGAGATACTGGAAATTAAACCCTCATCTCAGAGATGCGGTATATTGCAAATGGAGACAAGAAATGCGTTGGCTGATAATGATATTATTCTTAGCAGCATGCGCCCAAAGTCCCGATGCCTGCGACACATGCGATACTGATGAGTTTATAAACAAGTGGTGGATTGTCGAAGCAGATAACGAACTGATCAAGAATGCCATAGGATCGGCATGTTATTCCTTTGTTCAGTGGGAGTGGTACCCGCCCTCAGATACGGCAGCGACAGAGTTTAACTATCTGTATGCCTACGACCCAGCAGAAGATCCCGATCCGTGGTATGTGGGAGCATGGACACTGGACGATATGACCTTTACGATTGAAAATAGTTACACGATCACTCTTTACAAAGAGCGGAAAAACTGTTATGATATTGGCACTGAAATATCTGGAACTTTAATTGACGGAAGCGCGTGTCCGTGTCCGTACAAAGGGGTGTCAAAATTCTAATGAAAAACAAGCATGAAAAGCCTTACCTTAAATTGATCAAGACGCCACCGAAAGCGAGCCCAGACGACGAAGAAGAAACTTCCATATTTGAGCGCCCTCCGCGTAACGCGAGAGAATACATAGAACGCAGGGGAATTACTTTGCGCTCCGCAGCATTGGGGATGGGAGCCATCCTGATAATGACTTCGGCCATTGTTTTGATAATGCTGGGCATAGCACTATCGGCCACAATGTAAAGAGCGAACTAATTATATATGATGATTTTAATAGCGAGGGCCGAAAGTTGGGGTAACTCTGGGCATATTTGCGATTGTTTATGTCTTGTTGTGGGCGACAAGATCGCTATATCTGCGTGCCAAAAGAGATAGGATAACAAAGGAGCAGTACGCCCTCAGGCGAGAAAGAGAAGAATTGTTAGTAAAGTTAAAAAAACTACAGGACAAAAAGAACAAAAGAAGATGAATCAAACAAATTCTTGACACATGAATGAATTCATGTTAATATTAGTAAAGTGAGTAATTTATGAAATTTATATTTAATTGGTTTAAACCAAACAAAAAGTTGCAAGAGGACAATCGGCTCTTAAAATTGCAAGCAGAGATTCTAACAGCGAGAATTGACGCCTTGGTTCAGGACAGCGCGTTGATAGAGGCTGAAAACAAAACCTTGAAGACACAATTAGCAAGTATGGAAAGAGCCAATATGTTGCAAATGAAAGACCTTCTGCAAGAACTCGACTTAATGGCCATTGAGCAAATGAAGCCAGTCGGGGATGCGTGAAGGAGTGAGTATCATGAAGCAGCCAAAACATCTTAAGAGTTCGTGGAAATCAAGATCACACGAGAGGGAGAGGCCATGGGGCAAAGAGACTGTCTGGGCCGGCCACCCCTCGATCCATGGAAAAGTCCTGCATATTAAAGCAGGCCACAGGACCAGCCTTAAGTATTATAGGTTGAAATCTGAATCTCTATACTTTGTTAGAGGCAGAGCAAAAGTTACTTACGGTACAGAAATCAGCTTATCAGATCCCGTTTATGCACCCTTTAAGACGGACACATTTGAACCCGGTGAGTGCTTGCTGGTCCAAAGCGGTTGCCCATATCGAATCGAAGCGTTGGAAGATTGTGAAATAATTGAAATAGGAAACCACATGTCAGATGCTCCTATTAGATTAGAAGACGACTACGGAAGAGACACATGACAAGCCCCACAGATGAAAATAAACCTTTTCTCGAACATCAGCGTGATGGAGCTGAACAAGAAATTCTCGATGAAGACTTGAAGCCAAAGCCTCCACCAAAATTAGCGCCGCGCGGCATTAGAACCTTTACAGTTTGTCGCCAAAGTGATGAAACTGGTATTTCGGGAGAAGGTGTTGTGATTGAAGGAGTCTTATTGGGAACCGGCCACTGTATTATACATTGGTTGTATCCGCCCCCTCGCGGTGGATTAGCTATATTTGATTCACTGGAGGATTTTTTGAAAGTGCATGTTAAACCTCATCCGTCCAATCGCACGATTATTACATTTGAAGACGGAGAGCAGCAGCTTCACTAAGGAGGTCTATTGCGTTGGCGAACAAAATCAGAGTTGGAAACTTAGTCAAATTAACGGAGGAGCCTCTAGGATATGCTCCGCCAGTCGATGTGGATTTAGGTACAGGCTTGGTTTTGGAAATCGGTGCACGAGAATTTGAAGCATCTACATCTCACATGGTGAAGGTGCTATGGACAAAAACAAATGAAAAAAGATGGGAGTTTTTAGTCGATTTAGTATTAGTTGAAAATAAATAATATGTGGCAATCATAAAAATAGGCGATATGGTTAGGTGGAGAAACTCACTGTTTCTAGTTGAAAATGGCATAGAACACGATGTCGGTCAATGGCATCATGCTCTAGTTGTCGAGGTCAATACGAGATTAACCAAGACTCTCGACATGATCACTTCAGACTTGCTTTTGCTTATGGTTGGTCGCGAACATAACTCAAATTATTTGCCTATATCATACCAAATGTTCATCGAGATAGGAAATGTTGAGAAACTGGTAGAGCGCAAGTGGGTTGCCGTCACTGTGCTCTAATTATATCGTCGGAGGATGATATGTCAGTCCAACAAGAAATACGATCCGTTTTTAATGTTGGCGACTATGTTAGGTGGCCAATCGGAGTATCAGTATTCTCAGCCAGTTCCGATGGAGAAGTCAAGCCTTTAGAAATTCAGTACCTCTACGGTATTATCGTAGATATAGCTAGGGGCTGCGGCGAATACACTGATGTGGTGATCATATATCACGGACCAAACAAACAGCATAATTGGATAGTGTGCCATGTAGATGATGATAGATATAAGCTGGAGATAGTGAGCGGCACAAAAGATGTCTAATAGCCAGCTTGACATATCAGTTGGAGACTTGATACGCTGGAGAGATCCCGAGTATCCATACTTTACCACTTATGACGATTATTATTTTTCATCATATAAATATGGGATAGTTATTGAAATACACGATAGCGAGTTCATGAATGAATACTGGGAGGTTTATTACGAGCCGTATCCGCACACTTATGAAGAGCGGTGGTTGGATGATATATCTTGGGTAAAGGTGTTAACCATTGGCAGTAATTTGAGAAAGAGGTATCTTTATATGCAATTTGGCGATGTGCTTGAGATTGTATCGAAAATCAAGACATGAAGGCTAGAATCGGAGATTTGGTAGAAGTAGTCTATGCAGACAATGCCACCCCGGTAGTCATTGTTAGTAGAGGAATCATAACACAGACTGCAAAGAGAGAGATACAGACGCTATGGCCATCCTATGAAATTTATTTTTTTAAGGAGTCGCGATTCGCATGGCACTTTGAATATGAATTAACAGTTATAAGCGAGAATGAACATGAACGATAAAGAGATGTTTAAGGTTTACTATCATGAAATTGAAAATGAAAAGGAGAAGTATCGTGTTTACTACGCTTACGATGCCAAAGTCAAAGACGCCATAGAGCAACTCGAAACTATGCTTAAGAAGAAATTGTACATATACGATATTTTCCCAAACTTTGATGAGGAAAAGAAAAAACTAACAACGCCAATCGCAGTTATAACTAAGTCGGGACAGGAAATGTATCTGCCTGTTGATTTAGAGATGCATTTTGTCGGCTGTTCGACAGTTCTTTTTGGTTATGACTCGGCCGGCGAGTCCTGACATTTACTTTACAACAACTCTCTTGACTTTTACCCCAGTTGAGGATATATTATAGCATGGATAAAGTATTTCAACCCGGCGACCTAGTTCGCGTCAAAGAAACCACAGACGATGAAAGCATACCAGCGGATCGTCACGGTCTTATTATAGAATGTGTTCAGCGCGCACACCAAAGAGTTCCGATCTATACGAACATCTGGAAGGTTTTGATGACGAACGGTAAGACTTTAAGATTCCATGAAATGTTTTTGGTAAAAGTGAACAAGGAGTAGTTGTGCCAAAGAAATGTAACAAAAAAGTGGGCGCCCTAGCCCATCTACATAGGCGAAAGAGTCCCGGTTTAGGGATCATAGTCGAAACCACCACCACAGATGATTTAATAGCACTCACGAGAGAGCGATTCAAGGTCCGATTCAAAAGTTTGGCCAAGATTAAAAGACGAATAAGCTGGATGGAGCTACACGAAGGCGTCGAAGACGGGAGAATCACGAATGATCAAAAAGACCTGATCGGCGCCCTGTTGATGTATGGCAAGGAAAATAGAAACAGGAGACTGGCCAAGATTAAGTGGATCAGGCAACCGTCAGCGTGGGAAGCGAAAACGACAAGAGAGACAGCAGGATGGTATCCGTTCGACATGATACGGACGGTTGCCCCCCTAAACAAACGAAACAAGGAATAACATGAAAACCGACTATACCATATTTGAATATAACGCAAAGACCAACGAATACACAGTGCTGGGTCACCAAACGGCTGAGACTTCTGTAGAGGCGAGGGCGATTTTTGCGAAGAAAAGTAAGTATAAGAGGCGCCAAGGGTACACCCTCTTTGCTCAAATCCCAATCTGTCGATGACCGTACAAGTCTTGACAACCTCTTTACATTTAAGTTGTTGACACCAGCATTCAAATAGGATATATTTTACTCATGAGTGAAAAACAGCACACTAGTCTCGTTGGCGCGCTAGTACGGTTTAGGCCGGAAGGCAACTATTCGGAGTTTCACAATGCTGTGGGCATGGTGATCTCACATAATAAACCTTTGTATGTTCGTGTCAAGTGGATTAAGCCTGTACACTATGCGGTAAGCAGTGATCACTACAAGTTGTATGGCCCAGCTACCGTTTCCGACTTTGGCACAGATAGGCTTGAGATAGTTAGCGCAGCACTTACAGACGAGCAGCTTGAAAATGTATGCGGAGGAATGAGCATAAAGAAGTTTAGCGATTGGAGAGCGGAGTATCTAAATGAAGGTTATTGACCTGCATGGCGTGAGGCACAAGGATGTGTATGGTTTGCTGGAAGAGTCCTGTGTAGATGGAGATACGCCCTTTGTGGTGATCACAGGAAAATCCGACACCATGAAAAAGATAGTGACACAGATCGTCGCGACTTTTGGACTACACACAAAAGAGAAGCTAGGAAATAGCGGGAGGCTAATAGTTTGTGAAAGTCGGTGATTTAGTAAAACTCAGGCCATCCAGACTGGCAAAGGAGATTGCATACGCATGGCCTTCTACAACCGGCTTGGTAGTCGATATGATCGAGGACGATGACGGATTTTATGATTGCTTGGTACAACTTTCTCACGGCAAAGAGTGGTTCAGAGATATTCAACTAGAGGTGATTAGTGAGAGTCGGTAACTTAATAAGGCATAGACAGACTGGCAAAGTCAGCTTTGTAACATGGGTTTACAGCGGTTGTGGTACGCACTTTAAGGCATGGGGCTATCCTCCTAATCAGGTTTTTACTGTGGTTGCGTGGGAGGTGATTAGTGAGGCTGTATAGGTGGATTAAGCAGAGATTAGGCCACAAGTTGTCACACTTCAAGTGGGAAGGTATTAAACAAACCTTCCGTGAAAATGGCCTCGCGCTGGTAGTGATCATTGTCGGCTGGGAGATTATCGAGGATGTCTTATTTCCGGTTTTGTTCGCTGTGTTAGGCAAATATGTTCATCCTGCGTTCTATGCTGGGATCCCAGCCGCATGGATTCTCTGCCTCCATTGGCTGATGGTTCCGATCTTGTGGGGCGCATGGATCCGATTCAAAGGATCGGGCGAAAAGGAAAATCATGATTGTGGAGGCTGTGATGAAAATCGGTGATCTGGTAAGCTGGAATGGAAAAACCTGCGTAGTTACCGAGATTTATGAAAGCAAGTGTTGGCGCACGAATCAGCACGGCGCAAAAATAAACTGGGCTTCTATTGAAACTGAGCCGTTCGCACGGATTTTAGTTGGTGATGGCGTTATTCGTGGAGTTCCGCAAACTGACATAGAGGTGATCAGTGAAAGTCGGAGATAGAGTTACCATGGCTCCTATGTGGAAGTATAATAGTGCCAGCGGCACCGTGGATAAGATCACGCAAGATTATATTGTAGTTGTCTGGGACGATGTTAACGGATACTGGCACTACACGAAAGAGCAAGCTAAAAAGCTGGAGATAGTTGATGAAAGTCGGTGATTTGGTTGAGGTTGGGTGTGAGCCCTTCATCGGAGAAGTGGGAATGATTATAAATGTTTGTTTGGCCGCATCGAAAGAAAAGGATAAGTTTGTAATAACAATCAGAAACCGCCATCGTGCCTTTAGCCGTCAGTGGCTAACGAAGATCGGATGAAATACTCCGGCGCACCTAGCGTTGGCGACCTTGTGGTAGCTCTCTATGACGAGCAACGAGGATTGCGGTGTATAGGCCTCGTCATAGCCTGCAGAGGCGCCGAGTGCAAAATCAGATGGGCTTCTCGTAGTGACCCTATAGGCTGGTGGCGCCGAGAGAAGTTGAGGGTTATTCATGCCGCCTGAAGTGCTCGCGATAGTGGTGCTGTGGTTGCTTTTTTGGATTGCTAGGGAGTGTTATGAAAATCGGTGATCTAGTAAGAATAGTTAAAAGTCGTCGATCCGCGCTCCGCGACGGCCACGCGGCAATAGTGACCCGGTTATGCACCCCCACAGAGCACCGAAATGGCATGGCGTTGGTGCAAGTTTTGCACAACGGGTCATTGGTGTGGTATCCGCAAAGCTATATGGTAGTAATCAATGAAAGTCGGTGACTTGGCATATCAGAAAGACTCAAATCGGACACTGTGTGTCGTATTAAAGGTTTATGAAGTACCATGCGAATACCCCGGCCCATACAATCGCTGGACTCTCTGTGACTATCCGATCTATCAAGTATATCACCCCTATGTAGGCGTCATGGAAGACCCGCACTATTTTTATGAACCCTTGACATCTTCTTGACAACTTTGCTATTGACGGCCACCCATGCGTGTGCTATATTATATGGGTAATCAAGGAGAACTACAGTGGCATACCTCAGAAAAAACGATCTCGTGATCATTCGCAACTCCGACACAACCATTCAGGCCCGCGTCGTTGACATGCAGTTTCGCCGGTTCCGTCGTAGCTGGAAGGACAAGGCGAGCGGCGAAACCAAGTGGAAGTGGAAGTCAGTACCTTACGCGATCTGCGAAGTGTTCCTTGGCGCCCCTGCTGGTACAGAGTTCTTGATTCCCGGTTATAAGCTGAAAAACGAAGCCAAAGATGGTGAGAATCTGCTGGTCCTGCGCGACCAATACGCGGCAGAGTTTAACGGTGAATGGGTTAAAAAAATGCTATCTGAAAGCAAGGAGAAGAGGGCATGAAGCTGACAATCGTAGTAGATACAGACGATCCTCGCGGAATCGAGGACTCCTTCAAGATCGTGAGCCACTTTCATAGGCGACATGTTGTTTCGTCTTACACAGGCACACAGGTTAGCTATAGCAAGATTCAGTTCATTAAGATGTTGCGTAAGTTCGCCAAGTTTGCGAAAGAGGCAAGCAGCGAAGGGATCGATCCGCAATCTTTAAGGTTTACGAAAGAGTATGCCGATGGGATCTTTAGCGAGCTTCGGGGTCTTTGACATTTACTTGACGACTTTTCTATTGACTCTCAATGGTGGATGAGGTATATTATATCAACAAGGAGGCATTATGCTTAGAACATGTATATATTGTGAGTCAGAGTTTAACCCCGTGTCCCACGCCAAGAAGCGCGCAGGCGGCAAGATAAACGAGTGCGCTGACTGCGTTGAAGAGCTTGGCACCGAGACAGCCGTTAAGTATCTCGGCCTGCAAGCTGGTGATGGCAAATGCACTGCGTTATCCATCGTCGCCTTTGAATCCGATGAGGATCGCGAGGGTTATTCCCGTGCGTGGAAATCAGTCACAGGCTACCACAAGGGCAAGTCTTGCCATCTTTCCGGTTCTAACTCCACAATCGGCAACCGACCAATGCGGCATGTATCCTATGCTGCCGGCAACGGCAACCATAAAGGAAAGGCTTGACATTTACTTGACAACTTTGCGCTTGACATCGCTTCGCTCATGCGCTATATTATAGGAGCATTAAGGAGAAAACAATGCCAGTAACAAATCGGACAGTAATCGAACTTTGGAAGCGTGGTGAGCAAGCCACGAATCATCGCCGCAGCCTTTATTCAATGCAGGACGGCTCGCTCTACAGCTATGGACTAAAGATCGGCACACGCACACGCTCAGGCACCGCGATTGTCGCCGACTACACCGCGCCAGCGGGACAGTATCGCTCTCAAACCACATCACAACATGTGAACCTTGCCGTGCGTGCTGGAGGCCCTGCAACGGTCATGCACCCGAAAGTGTGGGAAGCTTCTAACTTTCTCAACCCTCAAGAAGAGGTGCCGTTCTAATGGTTATGCGTAGTATGATTATGGCTTGCTTGTTGGCGGGCGGCGCTTCTGCCGACGCCAGTGCGCCCCTTCCTCACATTCTTGCAAAGGGCAGCGTGACTGCGATGCAAGAAGGAACAATCACGATAACATGGCAAGAACAGTCGCGTGATCTTAACGAGAAGGCAAGAACGATTCCGCTATCCGAATCACCTTGCAGAGAGTGGACACAGGTTGGAGCAGAAGTGTGGTTAATGGAGCAGGAAAGAATGATCTATATGGTTTGTATGGACGAGTGCGGAAACTAGGTGAATAATATGGCTTTTATTGGCGAGATTGCGAGTTTTATTTTACCTTTGATGTTGTTGGTAACGACTATGATTTTTTGGAATAAGGAGAAAGCAGTATGAAAGCGGGCGACTTGGTGACACTATCCGCATATGGTTCACGCCTTGTGCATGTGTCAAGACACATGACTAGTCGAAAATGGGGAGAACATGCCGGAGAGGATAAGCCGCTCATTGGCCTCGTAACAAAGGTCACACCGCCGGTAGACCATCGGCCATGGGACAAGCAAGACAAGTATAAGATTTCGTGGATTGGAGAATCTAATCCATTAGACGGGCGAGAAGCCTATCTGAGTTATTTTAATCGTAAGGATCTGAAAATGGTGAGTAAGTCATGATATATGAAGTGGGACAAAGCGTTGAGGTTAGTGAATGGTCTTATAACGCGCCGGTGCAAAGTCGCGGAGAACGAGGCACAATCATTGATATGAGCGGGTCGGTCGGAGATAGTGAAAACTGCTATACGGTCGATTTGCCCGAGTTTGGAACCTTGCAGTTGGTGGAAGACGATATTAAACCTTTGGCGCCAGAGAGCACCGAGGAATACGAGTAGGTGTCTGACATTTCCTTTACAACTTCACCCTTGACTTTCCCGGTCAGGGGTGCTATATTATATGAGTAAACAGCAAGGAGTATACACATGGGTTATCGTTCAACAGCAATCCTCGCGGTCAGCAAAGAGGCTCGACCTTATCTTATGCACTTTCTCGGCAAGAATGCCGAGGCCATGAACATGTGTTTTGGTAAACACGCCGACCGCACCGAAGAC
>Ga0163180_10000845_pt1 | contig 17537 bp, 21 predicted proteins | sample AtlANTMetagenome_2_FD_109647 | JGI IMG/M metagenome (GOLD analysis project Ga0163180, IMG submission 109647) | Marine eukaryotic phytoplankton communities from the Atlantic Ocean - Atlantic ANT 4 Metagenome | ecosystem: Environmental > Aquatic > Marine > Oceanic | place: North Atlantic Ocean...
AAACCACTTGCCGTTCCAGAACACGTTGCATTGGCTGGAAACGTGACATTCCCAGATGCGTCCATAGTAATTGCATCAGCAGAAGCACCTGTATGCCTAATTTGATTAACAATTAATCTGCTGGTCATAATTTATGGTTTTGGATACTTAGCTTTTACTGCTGCAACGTGATCTTTCCAAGTAGTCGTACCATTAACAGCGTCTTTATACTGCATGTCCAATTGGTCACCATAAGAAGCATATATAGTATCTGTTGTACCAGCTTGACCTGTTCTTTGAGTCTTGTAAAGAATCGCTGCTGCTGCATCATCTAAGGATTTTCGGGCTGCTGCTACCTTTGCATCGTCTAGTGTTACTGAATTACCATCAGCATCAAATGCTCCAGCAGAATCATCTATAGAAACAACAGGTTTTGCTTCTGATTTGTAAGCTTCGTAAATAGCTTCGTGATCTAAGGCCATAATAGTTTTTCCTTAATTATATAAGATGGTCATTAAGCTGCCACCTCCATTGCTACAAGACTCGACATTGAGTTTTGTTCCATATCGCCAGTACCACCACCATGATCTCTATTTAAATAAACTGTGTGACCTGATGTACTGTTATTACCATGTCTTAATCTACAGTCATATGTAATCTGACTTGTTCCACCTGCTGTATCTAAATAAAGACCCATTACATTATGTTGCTGTTCATAACCTGTACTAAATGTTTGTGCGTGTATTCTAGCAGCACTTCCACTTGCATCTGCTGTAGCTCCAGTTATAACTGACCCTGCCTTAAAAAAAGCAAAACCAATATCATTGTCAGATTCAAGTCCTATCGTTAATTTTGCAATTAAAAGTATTTTATTAGAAGAATTTGCAGGGGTTATAGAAACACTTATAGCTGCACCACTAAATGATTGTTTACCTATGCTTGCTGAAAAAGTATCAGTTTTATTAGTTGAAACAACTTGAAGAAGTTTGCCACCAGCTACAGATGCAAACGATAAATTTCCAGAGGCATCCGTAACAAGAGCTTGCCCTGATGACCCGTCAGATTGCGGTAGCTTAAATTCAACTTCACTAGCGGAAGGTGCGTTTGTTGGTACGGCTACTGAAACAGAATTACCACCAGAATGTACGAGCTTAATTTTTCCTGTCATGCCGATACCTCCATAACTGTAAGTGTTGCACAGCCTCTACTATATGAACCACTATCAGAATCAACATTTAATCTATTAATTTTAATAGTTGGGCCATTACTGCCTACTGATACTTGAACTTTATAAGTTTGAGCAGAAGCAGAACTTGGAGAATCTAAAAAACAAAGAGCATCCATTTTATTTACATCGTTTCTAGATTCATACGCTTCACTACCAGATACAGGAGTTCTTGAACCATAGCTTGTAGGCTGAAGTATTACTCCACTTGTTGTACCATTTAATCTTATACCTCCACCATAATTACTTCCCATATGTGGTACGTTTGCAAAAATTAAATATTTACTGCTTGAGGAAGCTGGTGCATCCATAGTTACACTTAAACCAGGTATATCTGTTCCGTTTGAAGAAGACGTAAAAGTGTCAGTTTTAACTACTTGTTTATATTTTATAATTTTACCACCAACTCCACTAGCTAACATATCTCCATCGACAATTCCATCAGGTAAACCTCCTACTGCGATCCCTGTAATTACTCCTGTGTTTCCGTTGATTGATACTGGCATTAGACTATAGTGAACACCGATCCAGAGGGTATAGTTAAAGTATAGGTTGCCATTGAAAAAGGGCCAGCAGCTAAACCATTTTTATTATTACCAATCGTAATATTCCCTGCTGCTGCTACAGGATTTTGAAATATACCATCAGTTTCACCACCAGCCGATATTGCATTTGTAGATGCAGCCGTTATCCTACCCTGTGCATCAACAGTAATAGCTGGTATTGCAGTAGCCGAACCATAACTCCCTGCACTAACAGAAGTATCAGCAAGTCCAGCAGCTTGAGCTTTAGTTAATCCCATTATGCTCCTACCTCCATTGCTGTTATTGTTGAAATACCATTTGCATCATAAGTTGCATTATTTTGTAAACTTCCAGACCTATTAATATAAACTGTTTCACTTGAATCGTAGCCCATACCTTCTAAATGATATGTAATTTTATTTCCTAATGTGTAACTTGGTGTATCTAAAAAACTAAAATGTGATTGATGTATAGCATGAACTTTCATGCCTGTTTGATCGTCACGAACTTGTCTTGTTACTCTTGGTCTGCTTCCACTAGAATGACCTAAAGCTGGATATGTAGGATTTGCATCTTGTATTTCTCTAACTAATCTTACTGTCATCATAACTCCGAGATTAGAACCCATTGCTGCACTAAATTCAACCAAAATTTTACTATTAGCTGCTGTTGGAGTTATGTTTACTTCCCAAATAGATCCAGCACCTGTTTCATCCGTTCCAGCAATATCTACAAAAGAAGTACCTGTCCAACTTGCAGTATCAGTTTTAACTGATTGCTTTACTTGAAGAAGTTTACCACCACCAAATCCTGTTGCTGTACCAGAGCAAGTTACATTGTTTGGAAAAGTTGCATTTCCTGATCCATCCATTGTTATGGCATCTGCTGAAGCAGAAACGGATCGTATTGCGTTGGTTACTAACCTACTCATGCTGCCACCTCCATTGCTTGAATCCAAGAACCGCCTCTAACACTTGAATAATCATTAGCTTCGTTACTTGCTCTATTTCTATAAATAGTTCTAGTATTACTACTTGTGTTGTAATATACAAGTCGATAACTCAACGCATCAGTACTACCAGCAGTATCTAAATAACTATAAGCTACTGTAAAATTTGTATAAAGATTATCTTGAAAAGTAGAAGAAAGAACTGAAGTTTTATTACCATCTGCTGCGCCATTAGCTGCTGTTATATTTGCAAAAGATCCCGAACCTGTTTTCTTTTGTAAAATAATATTAAAGTTATTTATTGCATTACTTGTACACCCAGAAAAAGTACCCTGTAATAAAATTTTATTAGAAGCATTTGCAGGTGTTATAGAAACTTCAACTCCTACATCCCAAGTTGCCTGTGAAGCAACACTTTGAGAAGCTGCAACATTCGTACCGCCCTGTAAAACTTGAAGAATTTTACCTGTACTTGAGTTAGAAGTAAGGATCGTTCCATCAGCATCACCAGGTAATGTAAGGGTACGATCAGATGCAGGGTTAGAACTTGGTGCAGCTAATATAACTCCATTACCACCGCTATGTAATAACTTAATCTGGCTCATGCTGCCACCTCCATAGCTGTTATTGTTGACACCATAGTTGACATGTAAGAGTAATTATCATTCTGTGGAGAATTATTAATACCAATGGTGTAACTAGCAGAATATGGAGTATGTGCTTGTAATTTATAAGTTGTTGCAGACGTTGTGTTTGGAGAATCTAAAAGTTCTTGAGTTATATTCCTTCCATCAACATAAGATGACATATAACTACCAAAAGAACTCCTAGTTTGATTTGAATTACTTCCTTGATCTCCAATAAAAATTGTGCTGTCACTACCTCTTACTAAACGCATTGCCCAATATTGACCATTTGAAGTGGTAAAAACACTAAGAGAATATCTAATTAGAACTTTACTAGAAGCTGAACTAGGTGTAATAGTAACACTCATACCTGTAATGTCAGTTAAAGATGCTGATTGTATAGTTGTTTTATCTTTCTTAACTGTTTGTATAACTTGAAGAATTTTACCTCCAACACCTGATGCTAAATCAGCAGCTTGTATTATTCCATCAGGCAATCCACCTGCGCTTATTCCTGTTACTGTTCCTGATCCGTTTAATACTATTGGCATAATTTACCCCCTAGACAATAACATAACGTGAACCTGACGGAATGGTAACTGTTACCCCACTTGCTACTATTATATCCCCTGCACTTATTCCTGACTTGTTTGTGGTCATAGTATAATTATTTGAAATTGTTAGCGAGTTTTCTGTAACGCAACCATCTGCTTTTTGTGATGAAACTCCAGTTAATGCAGATCCATCAATAGCTGGTAATGATCCAGTTAAAGCAGAAGAAGGTAAATTTGTTAAGCTTGCACCTGACCCACTAAATATAGTTGCTGCTAATAATCCTGTTGCTGCATTAAATGTAAGATTAGATCCTGATTTTAATCCCAAGTCTCCTGTTGCAGCAGTAGCAAACAATGGGAAACAGGTAGTATCAGAACTTTCATCAGCAATAGTATTAGTCGTTGCGTTGCCTATAGCAATTTGAACTCCCATATTGATAATGAAATATGTAGCACCACTAGGAGGAGCAGAGTCAAAAATAATATCAGTACCACTAACAACATATCCGTCTGTCATATCTCCCTGTCCAGACCCATCATTGGGTTGTTGCATTACACCATTGATTGAGACTCGTAAGATTTCTGCATTAGTTGGTGTTACTGCTGTGCTTGTTCCCTTAGTAACCAACTTAAATCTATAAGCAGATCCGTTAAATGTAGCTGAACCTCCACCTGTTCCAGAAGATGAGGCAATATCTAATAAATCTGCATTACCAGTAGTTCCAGTTGAACCACCAATCTCACCCCAAGCACTTCCGTCATAGCCTTCAAATTCTGATGTTTCACTATTGAATCTGAAAAATCCTCCAGAGGGAGAGGCTGGTCTTTGAGCAGTCGTACCAGAAGCAACATCAATAGCACCTGTACCTGTCATCAAAATATTTCCACTTACACTTAAATTTCCACTTACAGTTAAACTTGATAACAAAGTTCCTGTAGCTGTAGCTGAGTTTGTTTGAACAGAGTTCCCCATCAACGAATGGCTTGAGCATTGATAATGAAGCACCATTGGAGTATTATCTGCTATGACAATCTGAACATATGCACCACTTTGCCCTGCTGTTCCACTTACTGTAACTCCAGTTGTATATGCTGTTGTCTTATCTGATTCTTGATAAAAACGTAAAGGATGACTAGAATTACTATTATCAGATAGATCAAATTTATAAGTTCTACCAGGTGTAAGAGTTAAAAATGGTGCTTGTTTGCCATCTATCACATATCCATTACCAGAACCACTTCCGTTGTATCTATGTGCTGCTGTTTTACTTGCGACAGTAACAGTAAATGTTTTTACAGATCCAGTATATGTAGCATGGGTAGAAGCAAATCCTCTTATATTTCCATCATCAGTAAGTGTTAAAGAGCCTGTGAAATCAGGACTAGCACTTTGTCCAGGTGCTACCCAACTAAGAACTCCAGAAGCATTACTAGCTAAGACATAACCACTTACAGATGAGTCAGCAGAAGGTAATGTCCAAACAACATTTGATGCAACTGTAGCTGGAGATTTAAAACCAACATAATGTGATGAATCAGAATCTAAATATCTAATTTCTTTTTGAGCAGAAACAGAAAGGTGTTCACTACTTGTCCAAGAATCTGTGGCATCTATCCAGTTAAATGTTTTATCTGTAGCTCCCTTTAGGGTTAATCCACCTCCATCAGCAGTTGTATCAGTAGGAGTTGATACTTTACCGAGAGTAATGTTTTTGTCTTCGACATCGAGGGTAGCAGTATTGATTGTGGTCGTTGTACCATCAACAGTTAAATTACCAGGAATACTAACCGCACCAGCAGCATTAATTAATAAACGAACTACTCCACCTGTTATTAAGGATAAAGTATCTGATCCTCCAGCTATGCCTGAGTTATTATCTGAATTGAAACTAAATGCAGGGCTACCAGCCGATCCGTCAGGTGCTTTGCTTAATAAATTTGCATAACTTATCTTTTTGTTTATCTCCGCACCAGTAGCACTTTGATCTAATATTGGTAAAGTATCTGTACTTGCTGGTGCAGTAAGTTCTGTGAATTGTGATATTTTGCGGTTTGTCATAATTTAAAATTTAATTACATACATAAGAGCTATATTTTTAGGTCTTGCTTCAGTACCGCCACCACTACTTGATATTGTATGAGAGTGAGTTGCGTCAATACTTATTCCTGACGCATTTGCTGAACCAGAACTCCTTGCACCAACCGCTGATGCTGGAGAAAGTTTTGTGATAATTCCACTTGCACTTCCTGGATTATTTGCAAGAGAGCCTGACAAATGTGAGACACTACCAGTTAAGCTTTGAGAATCTGTTGTATGAGTGTGGTTTTTGTTTTGGTCGGTTTGTGATGATGCAAAACTTCTACCACTATCAACTCCAGCACTATTATCCCAACCTCTTACAAATTGACCTCTTAAATCTGGTAAAGCAAAAGTTGAAGAACCATCTCCTACCCCATAAGTTGTTGATACAATTCCAAATAAAGTTGCATAAGTTGATCTACTAATAGCAGCACCATTACATTCTAAAAATCCAGAAGGAGGGTTATTAGCAGCAAAAGTTAGAATAGTACCAACTGGTACTCCAGCAGCAAGTTCTCCCCATGCTGATCCATTATATCCTTGAAATGATGTTGTACTTGAGTTAAATAATACATCGCCTGTAGCGGCTGTTAGAGCATCTCTTTGTGTTGTCGTAGCAACAGGTAATTTTAATTTTTTACCAGCACCACTCATTATTAAACTGCCAGTAGAAAGAGTAACATCTCCTGTTAAAGTGGGTGATGCTTTTGTTGCAAGTCCAAGATTATTTGCATCTGTAAGATCACCTAAAGTTAACCAACCATTATTTGAACTATTTCTTATTTTTAATAAATTTGTTGAAGTATCAGCCCATATTTTGTACGCAACAGTAGTTGTAGGATCTGATGATCCACTATTTAAAGATTGAATATCTCCTAAAGCAAGATTTAATTCAGTTCTAAAACTAGAACCTACTTGGTTAGCTAGATTATAATCTGCTGTATTACTCATTATGTGACCTCCTTACCAAAACCTGATGCAGCCCATACAAATGACCTTGCAACTGCTGAACTACCATTTTTGAAAGTGACTTGAAAACCTGTCCTACTAATATTAGCAAGTTCGTGGAAATCTCCAGATTGTTGATTTGTTGGAGTCACTACTACAGTTGGCGTTTGTTTAAATGGATTTGCAAAAGAAATAGTATATTGAGAAGATCCTGTAGTCACAGGTGTCGAAATACTTTCTACTCTTCCTTGTAATTCTAGTGTAGCCCCTAATTTAGTAACAGCTATATTTTGGTTTGTGTCATTACTTGTTAATATTGCTTTAAATTGAAATGCTCTTCCTGTGATTAATACATTACTAAATTCTTTATAAGCACTCCAGGTTGGAGAACCAGAAGGATTATCATTTGTTGATCTTACATAAACAGCAGCATTACATTTTGTAGCTTCTGTTGACCCTCCAACCGCATCAATATATCCCCAACTATCAATCAAATCAGTTCTGTCATCCCATAAATTATCTGCGTTAAAACTTGAAGCTTCTAAAACTTTTTTAAGGTTTACGTCATAAGCTTGTGTTAGATCTATTGAATTTGCAAAAGAGTATTCCCCAGAAGTTGCTGTTGCATTATTAGTAACAGTAAGTTTTAAGGCATCAAGACTTGCATCATATACTGTATTAGTCTTAGAACCTGTAAAGTTTGGTGTATGCTCATCAATTGATCCAACTGCTAGTCTTTCAGATGGTGCTGGTAAGTTTGTTGTAACTCTTGTGTTATTCCAATCAGAGTCTTGTGAACCAGGTGATGCTGATTCCCTTCCGCCATCGTCCTCAAATTTAATTAAATAAGTTCCTGCAAGTAAGGGAACAATTTTTTGTGTTTGGTTACCAGCAGCAGCTACAACTATATTTTGTGCATCTTTCCATTGAGCTCCTGTTGTTTTACTTGAATGCCTGATCAGGGTCTTTCCACCTAGCAAAACGTCAAGTTCTGAGGCACGATTCCAACTTAATATTGCACTTGATTGATCTATAGGCAATAAAGTAACTCCACTTACATTTGCAGGGGCAGCAGTTTTACCATTTGCTACAAAGAAGTTTCCACCACCTGTAACAAGTCTTGCTGGTTGAATTGATCTTAATCCTGATGAACTAACGCTAAAAACTTCTATTTCATAATTACCAGAAATAGTATCTAATATTTCATAGCTTTTTGAATTCTCAACAGTTCTTGATGTATAGTTACCATTTTCAAGCCTATATCTTATATATGCAGTATCAGAAGTACTTGTCCAACTAACAATGATTTTAACTCTTGCAATACCAGTATTTTCATAAATAACTTCTTCTCCTGTAATTCCTGTTGGAGATGCAGGGGGAACATCTAAATTTGTAATATCTCTAACAGGTAAACTTATACCACTTTCAATATGATTATATTTACCTGAGTTATATTCGCTTGCTGTAATTGAATAAAAAGTTCTGTCTTTTTCTTCAACAGATAATACTCGCCAAGTGCTTGTAGCTATTCCAGTAACATTGCTAAAAGTTTGATAAACCCAAACACTATTTGAGTTAGGAGCAGCACTAAAATGCTGACCTAAACTAAATACATTATTTGATAATCCTGATACTGTAACTGTCTCTACAGAGCCATCTGGCAAAACACAACTTAATGTTGAATTAGCTTCAAAGACTAGGTTAACGTCAGATCCACTCTCAGTTTTTGCAAATAAACTGTCTATTGTTACGGAATTAGTTGTTGCTGATACGACTCTTCCACCTCTTCTTTCTCCAGATTTTAAAGGATCTGCTATTTCTATAATTTGACCAGGACGTACAACAACCCCAGCTTCTATACCGCAACTAAATGTCACAACACTTCGCTCTACATTACTCATGTAAAGCATCCACTTTGCTAAACGAGAAGCTTGACCCCTTGATGTTGTAGCAAATGCATCAATATTTTTAATAACTGAGCCGTACCTTGCTTGGTTTGCAGTATCAATTTGCTCAACATAATTTATATCTCTAAGCTCTAAATCTAAATATTTTGCAATTACAACTGTAGGTCTTGCTTTTTGACTTACATTTGAATAACTAAAACCAGGCTCTAATACATTTGCTAAAGAGAATAAGTAACTCGAATCTTTTGGGGAATCTTGTGTGATTGTTAAAGACCCTGCACTCCAATATGGCATGGATCTAAATACGGAACACATTTGATTTATTACATTGTATGCTTCTCTTTGACTATTTATAGTCACATTACAACTAAATCTAGGCTCTGTATTACCTGTTCCTGTCCCATCATCAACTTGTGCAGAACAATAAACAGAAGCTTGATAAAAACTAAATTTATCAAGGTCAGATTCAGCTAAATGTGAACCTAGCCCGTATCTAGAGCTAGTAAGTAAATCATATAAACACCAAGCTGGATCGTTTGTAAATTGTGCAGCACCTAATGTTCCATTAAATGTTCCTGTGTAAGACAAGCTACCATCAGTATTAACAGTTGCATTGTGAGGAATTTTTACTTTTATACCATTTATTAAATATTTTCTACTTGGTATAGAACTGAACTGTTCAGCATCTACTTTTAGACCAACAAGTGCTGTATTTGGATAAGTCCTTTGATCATATTTGATTTCTACATAATTATTAAATTGAAAAGCATTTACTAATTTACTACTAGAACTATTTGCTGTTATTCTTGTGACTTTTATATTTACAGGAAAAGCACCACTTAAATTAATTAAATAATCTCTTATATAAGTATCAGGTGTTCTTCCAGAAATAGTTCCATTATTTCCAGAAATAACAGTTGTATAACCACCACCTGAGTACTGAACACTTATAGATAATTCAATAGATGTACCAAATATATCTCCCTCGTCACTAAATTTTTGTAACTGTGGAACTGTTATTTGAATAGAAACAGCATCAACATCTGAATCTGTTATTTGTATAATTTTTGGAGAACCTTGCTCTACTACAGAAAATCCTGTAGGTAATGTATTTGCAACATCTCTAGTAATTGGAATTGTTGTTTGGTTTGATGTGCCATTCCTGACTTCAAAAGCTACATCTTTAAAATTGAAAGAACCATCAGCAGCTTGCAGAGGTGTGTTATTAAGGAATATTGATTTAGCACCATCTACTAATCCACCAATTTCTCCTTCTCCAATCAGATCAAGAACTCTAGCAAAAGCTTTTGAATCAAGATTATCTTTTGCCTCATGTGGACTACCACCTCCACCTCCACCTCCTTTTCCACCTCCACCGCCAGATCCAATAATTTTGCTCATGCTTCTACCTGTTCATTTTCAAGATTTGCAGATATAACCACAGATCCGCACATTATACGACCATAAGAAACAGGGACTGCAACACCAGCTTTTGAGGTGTTTTGAATACCACTAAAATTAAATGATTTTCTAGGATCTTGATTTTCTTCTGGAATAGTTTCTACAGGTGTAAGCATGGTAGATATTCCATTTAAAATCATAGAAGCACCCATTATTGATGTTAATGTTCCTACCTTTGTTAAAAAACCACCTGCTACAGCTAGCCCAGAATATCCAGCACCAGCAACCCCACTACCTCCTAAACCAACTGTTCCAAACATCCCAGCACCAGGGAACATAAAACTTATTCCAATCAATGCTGCTCCAAATAATATTTGTCTTCCAGCACCACCACCAGCACCACCAACAACAGGCACTATCTTTATATCATTTTGTCCAGTTGGGTAATGCAATTCTTTATCATTTAATTGCCAATCATCAACAATTATTTTGTAATAATTATCAGACATATGACTTTCTAACTGCGGAAAGTTAACCACTAAAAATCTTATAGCTTGTGCAGCATTATGAACTTCAGCTTCAAAAGTCTTTTGACCTAAAAACTTTGCGAGTTCTCCGTATAGCTTAATTTTTCTTAGCATAACGAATCCTTTTACCTGTACATTTTAGCAACCATTCATCTAATAAATCACGACTAGATAATCTATTTTGTAAATGATGCAAAACTGTTTGCTGTCCTAAGTAAACACCAATATGATTTAATCCGCTACTACTAATAGACATTAATAATAAATCTCCATACTCTAAATCTTCTTCTGGTAACAATTCTCTAAAGCCTGTATCTTCAAAACAATTATTAAACATAGGATTTTTTATAAATTCATCTGGATCGTTTGGCCTTACCCAATCTTTTAACTCTATACCTAACTCTTCTTTGTACCAATCTCTACATAAACTCCAACAATCAGTAACACCCCAAACCCATTGCCTACCGATCAAAGGTGCTTTATAGCCACATGGCTCACAATATTGCCAATCTTTAAATTCTGGCTGTATTATCCACCATTTTAAATTTGATTTTTCACACGCAACTCTGTCTGCTTCACTTGGTTTTGCACTTGTAATAGGATGACTATGTACAACAGCAATTACCTCCCCTTGATCTTCTGCTTCTATCCAATCTTCGGGTGACAATATGAATTGATCATTAGGATTTGTAGCTAAATTATCACAAGGAAAATATACTTCTTTCCCTTTTTTAATTATTAACAAACCACATGATTCTTTTGGTTTGCTTTCTATTGCGTGTTGTAGTGCTTCATTTTGCCACATTAGAAGAATGTCCCTACACCTGGAAAATCATCAGGTAAGACTTGACGTTTTGGTAATCTTACTCCGTCTAAATCAAAACTTGCAGCAAGTTCAAATACAACTTCTGCTCTATTTTCTGCTGACTTACGATCTATGAAAAATACTTCATCAGGAAAAGTAGCAGTAGAATCAGCAGTTCCAAATGGGTTTTGACCTGATTCTAAATCAACAAAATTATTATCTTCTTGTAATAACAAAGAACTATCTTCCAATAAGATATCACCACCCTCAAAATTTATATCATCAATATATCTTCTTAGAGTTCTTATTCTTGTTACTTTTGCTCCTTCTAATCCCTGTGGTAAAGTTAAAAGAATAGTTGTTATAGTCCCAAAAATATTTGAAACTTTTAAATTAGGTCTTGGTAATTGTTTACCATTAAATTCAAAACCATCTGCTTGTATAGGCATTCTTGTATATTCATTATTAGCAAATATTAAATTTGCATCATTAAGCGTTCCAACACCATTATGAAAATAATAAGTCTGCGATACTCCATGCATAGTAGTGTTGAGTTCTAGTTGAAAAAGCTCAACAATATTATCTACATTAGGCTTTTGTAAGTCAGATACAGGTGTAGCCATTAAGGTTCAAATATTTCTGTAAAAGTAACTGTAATAGTTGCAAGGTTTGGATAAGGTATAGTTTTTTTTCTATTCAATGCACGATATTTACTTGTAGTTGGTTCATCAGGTGCTTTCCAATTAAAATAATCTCCATCTGAAATACGAGCGTCAAGAAAAGTCTCAATAGTATCGCTTTCTGCCTCAGTAATGTTTTCAAAAGAAAGATTATAGACTTTTGGACTAATATTTAATCCAAATTTTATTACCTGTTCATAACCATCTTGAAATTTTGTCCTTGTTACATTAGGATTTATATCTTTTGTTACACCATAAACAGGTTCTATAGATGGAAATGTCTCAGCCATTAGCCTAATAAACCTCCAGGTCGTTTTTGTCTAATAAGTTCTGCTTGTACTGCCATCCCTAACATTTTTCCAAGTTCAGCAGATTGTGTTGAGTCTGATTGAACATTTGATCCAGAAGCATCAACATTAACATTTATATTACCAATTCCTCCAGAACTTTCTACTCCAAGTTTTCCATTTCGTCCACGTTTTAGAGGCATGATAGCTTCTGGCCCAGCTTCTCCCATTAACCCTGCCCCATTTGCCATTGGAAAAATGGTTGGACGATCAACTATACCCCCAATTTTGTAGGGTACGACTTTATTTTGAGCAAAAACATTTCCTTTAGCATTCTTCTCAACTACACCGCCTTTTTCAAAACCTAAGAATTTTTCTAATCCAGGTGCTACTGCAAATAAAGTTTTGAAAAACAAAGCTTTCAAAATCATTCTTTGTAAATCAGCTAATATTGATCTTGCCAACTCGCCAAAACTAGCTTTTCCTGTCATTGCAAGTTCTACAAAACCATCTGCAAGTTTATTTATAGAATTAACAGCAAGTTCCCCAATCTGTGAGTTTAAATCCATTGCGGATTCTGCAATTTTTTTAAATTCTTCTTTAAAATTGTATGTCTCATTTTTATTTTCAATTAACTTTGCTTTTATCTCATCAAGTGTCATTTTAAATTCTGGACCTTGAATCTCTATCATTTCATCTCTAATTGCTCTTGCTTCTCTATCTATTTCTAAAGCATCAAATTTTTCCTGAGTTATAAGCCCTAGCTGTAACTGACGTTTTGCAAGTTTCTCATTTATTTTATCTTGTGATATAGGATCATCAAAATTACTTTCAGCAGTACCACTCTCAGATGGGTTTGCAGCATAAAAATCTTGCATATTAGATAAAGCAATATCCCTTCTACCCTTAATCCTGTTAAATTTAGCTTTGTCTCTTGGATCGGTGCTTTTATCTAATCCCTGCCTAATAGCAATAGTATAAGCATCACTACTTTCCTTAACTTTATTTTCAAGGTTTGTTCTTTGATTTTCTGTTCCAATATTAAATAGCCTTCCAAGACTCTCAATAATTCTATTTATAGAATTAACTACTGATGTTGCTAATCTCTGGAAGAATGCCCCTATAGGCTGCATGATTCTTCCAAGATGTAATTGTAGTTGTTGCATTGCAACAGTTAATTTTTGCCCTGCATCCATTCCACTATCAGCCATTTTTAAAGCTGCTTCTCTATGATCATCACTTAGTTTGATAACAAACTTCATAACATCATTAAGACCAACAGTTCCATCTCTCAAGTCTTTCTGCAACTCAGGTAAAGTTCGTCCTGTTGCTGTAGCAAATTTAACCACGGCTCCAGGTAATCTTTCTCCGAGCTGACCTTGTAATTCTTCCGCTGATACTTTACCTTTACCGAAAATCTGCGACATCGCTCGAATCGCAGATTGCACATCTTCAGCATCTCCACCTGTTGCCTTAATAGCCTCAGAAACACCTCTAAAAACTTTCTCAGCATCTTCTACATTTCCACCAGCACCAATAACAGAGGCAGATAAAGTAGTGAATTGTTTTGTTGATGCACCAATTGGAACATTTAATTCTTTAGAAACACTTGATATTACTTTTTGTGCTTTTGAAAAATCTCTTTGTGTTTTAGTTACACCTTTTAAAGCTATCTCTAAACGACCAATTTGTGCAGCATATTTAGCAGCCGCACTAGCTGCCTTTACAGTATCTATTGCACCTCCAACAGCAGCCCCTGCAACAGCACCTGCTGGGCCTCCTAAAGCAGCACCTGTCAGAGCCATTTGACCTGTAGCTCCAAAATTACCTGCCATAGAACCAGCCATTGCACCAAGTGCTGCTCTACCTCCAACCCCAAATTTGGAAGACTTGAGTCTTCCAAAGAATCCTCCTTTTGGTTGTGTTTGATTAAAAGATTGTAATTTCTTTCGATTGGCTTCTATTTCTCTTCCTAATCTTTTAAAAGCTACACCACCTGCTTTAACTTCTTCTCTTAATGCTTTTAATGTTCTCTCTTTCTGTTTAAATTGACTTATTGTTCTTGGTGTAAATTTACTTACATCTTTAATACTTCTTGTTAATAACTTGAAACTACCCTCTACAGGTTTTGATACTTTTTCTAAATTTTTTAATTGTCGCTGTAAACCTGTAAGATCTTTTAACCCTTTTAAATCAATAGATATAGTAAAAGTCTCTAGCTTTTTAGCCACTCTTCTTCTCCTTATTTATCTCACGAAGAGCTACAGATTCCATAAGTTGTAAACCCTCTAACATTTCTTGGCGGTTTTCTACATTGTAAAGGTCAAATAGACCTCCAGCAAGCAATAAAACCTCATACTTTAATCCTACTACACCTCCAAAGGACATATTCCATTGTGTTTGTATTCTTAAAAACATCATAACAATTTCCCAATTATCTTCCCATACTTCAAAATCAGTACTTACCTCTGGTTGCTTCTCTATTTTTATACCGAATGCTTTTGCATCTTCCTCGGTACTATCTATTATCTGTTTGCCACCCGAAGCCCAGTATATGGCAGCATCAGTTAGTTTCCCACTTGTGCGTTTGCATAGAACGCTCTGAATGCTGCTAATACTGCTGCAACAAAATCTGTATCTTCTGCAAATTCTTTTAAAACAGTTTTACTGAAAGATATAGGTGTTCCATCTTCTTCATTAACATCTTCCCATCCAACTAATATTTTTGATAAAGCAGAATACTCATCCTCGTCTTCAAATTTATTAAGTTCAGTCCTTGATAATCTTGCAAATTTTCCTGTGAAGGATGTTTTTTCAAATTCCCCTGCGATTGTTTCAGAAGGACGTTGAACTTCAACAGGCCAAGGATAGACCTTAATTTTTTTACGAACAAATGCCATAAAGACTAAATAATATATATACTTCTATACTTTAGCTAGGAAGTCAAGTGTATAAAAAAGTTAGCTCGTCATTAGCTGAACTTGGAACTAATGTATATGGAATTTCTAACATATTTACTCCATCCATTTCTCCATAGTTCACATCTCCAATATCAACCTTTGCACTTGAAAACTTACAGATATTACCAGCAGTAGTTCCATGCGTAACTTGGATATTACCAAGAGAAGTGTCTGTTAAAGCAGCAGCAAAGTAATCTTTCTGTGCAATTGTTGGTGCTTCTATAGTTACTGATCCACTTGCTGCTCTATCAGTTAGAAGTACTTCTTTTGTTCCTCCAACGAGTTCTCTATAAACAAGAGAGTTCCCCATATCAAAACTTAAAGATTGTAATGCACCTGCGTAACTTAAAAGTTGAAAACTAGTTGTGTTTCCATTTTTAAAGATTAACGGAGTTGCCTGGTTACCATAAGTAACAGAAGGTAAAGCAGTATCAGTTGGGGCATTATAGATTCCAGTAAAAGTAAAATCGAGCGTTGGGATAGCACCCACCTCTGCGGATAATGCAACATTTCCTCGACAGCCAGTAACGATATGCCTTACACCGTCTATGTTGTAGTGAATAGTTACGGATGAAAAGTTAGCTGAAATCGGTTCGTAAGTAACAGAAGTTCCACTAGCAACAGTCTCACTAAGTCCACAAGCTTTTAATGCACTTCCGTATCTTGGAGCTGTACCAGCTGCTCCAGATCCAGCAAATTCGACCGAGAATGTACATTCAACTCTTGTGTTTGCTAATAACTGTTCTGATGCACCAAGGTATGGTCTAACAACATCTCTATTAACAACATCACTTGATTGTGGTGTAATACTTAGATCAGTTACTAAAACTACGTCTGTAGCTGCTGGAGTAGGGTCAGTTCCGTATGAGCTTTCCGCTTCAATCAGAATTACTCTCTTCCTTGTCAGTTGTGCCATCTGTAATTACCTCTTTAGGGAGTTCTGCTTGTTTTGTTTGTTGAACTAGCTTACGCTTGCCAGTTTTTGGGTTAAGGATGTAAGTTCCACCCTCATTTGGGATTTCATTACTCATATTAAACAATAAGGGTTAGTAGGCTTGCTCTTCTATTATAAATCATGTTGTTAAACTGTTATAACCTGTTCGATAGTCAATCTCAAACTCACAAGTTATTAAACCAGCAGGGGTATCTGCTTCTAATACCTCAAAAGTTTGTGTTGCTGGTCTTATATCTTTTGCAAGACCGCCAACTGTTGGATCGGTTAGTACTTTCGCAAATAAACTTTCTACAGTAGGATCAGCAACACTATCAGGAATAGTGCCTCTAACAATTACAACAATTCTTATTCTTAATGTCCAATCTATTTTTAAATAACTTGAACTATTTATAGATGGTTCATCAGTAACAGGTTCTATAACAATTGCAGGGGATTCTCCATTTGTTATGGGTTCTATTCGTGATCTATAGATCCGAGTAGATACTCCTGTAGTACCTGCTAAAGTTGTTTTTAATGCTGCTATGATTTGTTCTCTTTTACTTGCCATGTTTATTGCTTGTTAAGAGAGACTATACAAAATTTACCATCATCTATTTTTCGAGCTTGCCTTACTTTATAGTTTGTACCATCAACAGAAATAATATCGTCAAATACTAATGATCCAAGCTCACTTGTTTTAGCAGTTAATTCATAATCAGTAGACATAACTAATCCATCAGCAACTATCTCGTCAGGTTGCTCTAATATGCCTTTATAAGAAACACCACTACTAACAACAGCATTTCCAAAATCAGCCAAGAATGTATCTAAATTCTCAGTAAATGCCATAAGAAAAAAAAAGCCCTCGTTTGAGGGCTATATATTTAACCGTACTTTTTAAGACCAATTAAATTGATACTAAAAGTAAATGTTGGGGATGATCCGCCGATTGTTTGCACAATCTTAATGAAACGCTTGCTTGAATCTTTATTGATTGCAAGTGTTTGCATTGAAGCAGAACCAGTTACTTGAGTAAAAGTAGCACCAGATAAATCGGTGTATGTACCACCTGTTTCATCTGATTCGGTTAACTTAATATCTAATGTTGGAGAAGAACCGCCACCAGCAGCACTATCCAAAATTAGCATTAC
>Ga0163180_10000846_pt1 | contig 17536 bp, 12 predicted proteins | sample AtlANTMetagenome_2_FD_109647 | JGI IMG/M metagenome (GOLD analysis project Ga0163180, IMG submission 109647) | Marine eukaryotic phytoplankton communities from the Atlantic Ocean - Atlantic ANT 4 Metagenome | ecosystem: Environmental > Aquatic > Marine > Oceanic | place: North Atlantic Ocean...
GAGGATTGTCTATTCGATCAGTTAGTGGACAATGTATCAAGTGTACCATCTGAGGATCAACCTTCGAGGTATTAAATGACAGTTGATTGACTGTCACCTGTGGAAAACTACTTTTCCACAATTTCATAGGACAATCTACAAACTGGACTTTTTTGTTTCACATTGTAACGAAACCCCAAATTGTCAACCCCATCGGATGTATAATAAGGGAGTTCAAACGAATCACGTTTTTATGCCTCGCAAGTCAACCGTTTCCAAGTCAACCGCTACTGCTCCAAAAGCACCACGTAAGACAAGAACACGTAAGACTGCCACTGTTAAAACTGTCACAAGTAAAACAGTGAAACCCGCCCCAGTTGCTAAACCAGTTGCCAAAAAGGTAATTGTCACAACATTCCAAGGCGGCAAGGTGATTGCTAAGAAGACCACGCTTAAGCGTCCTGGCACTTCCAAGTTAATCACACCCCAACGCTACATGGCAGATATTGCTACACGTTGGGCGATCCACAACTATGAGATCCAAGAATTGCTCAAGGATTTTTCAAAAGGTTTTGAGATCGTAAAACCATATCACGCTCAAGTCGTGAAAATGCTCAACAACTGAGCACTAGGGGTTAAACCCCTTTTTTTCTTGCCAGTGCTGGTGCTTTCCATTTTTGGTACAGGCGGGTTCGATTCCCGCTACAGGCAACCCAAACCTTCGCTTATTTTAAAATGGCAACCGATTACACTGCTGCTCTAGACATCGTGGAATATTTCCAAGACTGTCAAAACGGTGGCGAGATTCTAGACACTATTGACGCAGTTTTCATGACGGCCGAAGACAATTAAATAACTGTCACAAGACCCCTTTACTAGGGGTCTTTTTTTATGTCATAATAGATGTATAAATCAATCAGGGTTTTATGCGAACTTTAATCAGAGACTTCTCACGTGATCAGAAGGACACCCTTAAGGGTATGTTCATAGAAGAGGAGTGGGATGCAATTTTCTCTGCTATGGGTGATTTCAAGGACTACGGCGACAAAGAGACCGACCTTGCTAATTCTATCACTTCTAGGATTTCAGAATTGTTTGAATAAACCAGTCAACAAACTGGCACACAAGATCCCTAAACGGGATCTTTTTTTGTGTATAATAGCTACATGAACAATTCACTTTTAAATGAGTTCTATCCCCAATTTGCTCAGAAGGGATACGACATGAGCGACCTATCAGGCGCCATGGAAGCAGCAATCTCTCAGGAGGTGCCCGCTGCGTTCAAAGATCGCTATTCAACTTATGAAGAATATAGCGAAGCAATCCACGAATTTCTAAACGGTCTTTAAATCATGAGCACATTACATCACGAGTCGCTCTACGAAACTTGTTTCGATGAGTGCTTTGAAGAGTTCAGAGTTCACAACAAGTTAACCCATGACATGATGGCGGAACTTTGCTCAATCAGCGTTGGCACTCTAGACCATATAGAGCGCTCAGCGTGGAAGAAATTCCAAGACCTCTGCCAGTAAACAAACTGGCACACAAGATCCCCACGGGGGTCTTTTTTCATGTATATTATAAGAGTGAGGGGCAAGGCGATCCGTCAGGATTTAATCTCAAACTGCCAGTCTGAGTTGCCCCACACAACATCCAACCGTCACAAAGGACATTTTCAAAAATGCAATTGACTCCAATCGCTGCTAACCAGACTGAAATCGAAACCGCTGATGCTCGCATTTTCTTTTCTTATCGCACTCCTGTTGCTGCATATGTATTCGGCAGAGGGTACGTTAAATCTGAGACTTGGTACAGCAGTACTACTTCTCGCCACATCAACAAATGGATGGGCAAAGATGTTGCTGACACATGCGACACAGTTAGCGAGACCTTTTTACGAGGTCTTGCTTGATGGCAGAGTTGATCATCTTTATCGTTATGCTGAAATGCATAAAAATCATAGACAAAAAACTCAACTTCCGCTAATCATGAATTTCGATCCAAACCTAACAGCAATCGGCACTTTGGATGCCGCCGAAGTTTTCTTACAAGACGACTTCGACCCAACGCCAGAAGATCTGGGCACGTGCCCATATGGCGATGACACGGTGCTAGAGGCACTCATGGCAGACATATGATGACATTATCTGCCCAAGCATACGAGCAACTGCTCAACCCCTCACCCTACATTCGCTACTATTTTCTCACATGTCACACAGAACAAAAGTCCGCTACTGGACAGGCGACCAATTCAATTGCCGCCTTGTCTCATTCTCAACATTCCAGCAAGCGCTAGATGTTGTGACAAAGTATAACAGTATCGGGTGGCGTGCTGAAATAGCACCACCTCACGTGTAGAATAAGGGAGTACGAAACAAACATGCCAATGCTCTCCTACACAGCAAATGCTTCAAAGCAAGACTTAGAAGCAATGGGTTTCAAGGTCACCGTGCTTAGAACTCGCCACCCACGTAAAGGCGAACTAGTCATGAGCATGACCAAGGGCAGCAGGACAAACACAAATAGGCGGGGGCAATCATACAGCGCCCACGCACTGCGCCCAGAGACTAACGTAATTTCAGCACCCGCCAGTTCATATTATAAGACAAGCGGGTAACACCAGAGGGGCAGTCGCCCCTCTTTTTTAATGCCTTGAAATAGTCAACGAGTGTCAACGGGAGGGCAGGGCAGTTAAAAACGACTAACTACCCTAATCTATAACGAACCGAATTCGACCTCTAGATATTCTCTTAAATAAAAAAAATCCGCCCAGAAAAATTCCCCGTAGAAGTTTTTTCAGATATATACGTTAGACTACTGAGTAAACATTATGTCAGCATATGACACAAGCACAGAGATAGAATACGATCAAGACTCTGATGAATACAAGATAAAGATTCCGACAGATATCCTCGAAGAGATGGAATGGCAACAGGGAGACATTATCGAGTTAGAATTCCATGACTACGAAGGACTGCCAGGATTACGCATACATAGAGTAGGTGAATAGTATTTAATTACAGAGGATGGCAGAATCGCAGAAAAAGGGTTTCACTAAGGCCCTTCCTAATTTTAATAATAATGCAACTAACCAGACGATAGATTCAGACGGGAATCTCACTGGTGAAGCGGGAACATGGGCGGGTTCCACGCAGCCTAATGCTCCGAACTTTGTGATAAAACATACGAGTACTACGAAAGGTAACCATGCAGACGACACAGAGCCTGTATTACCTCTGAGTGCCATCGTAAAACACAGATTTAATGAAGTAGGTTCGGGGTCAACAACGTCCGTTTTTCCAGATGATCCTACAGGAGTTAAATGGGCGGTCATCGGCGGCGAGCGCGAGCCTCTTATGCGTCGTTGGAACTATCCTCAAATAGATCAATCCTCTGGATTACCATCAGGAAATAATTTCTTTTATTCTCAAGAAACCGATTCAGGTTCAAACACCCAAGTACCAAAATATGAAAGAGTACTAAGATTATCCGAATCTTATGATGAGGAACATTTTCAACATATATTCAACTGGCCTGTTAAACATACATTAGAGAATCGTACTGTAGGAGCATTTTATAAAGAGACATTAGAAGATGATACATCTAATAGAGATGTATTGTTATATGGACTAAAGGCGGATTTTCGTGGAGTGAATGGAGCACATGATTTAAACCTTGCAAGAACCGATAGTCAATTAGGATATGATACTGTAGATGATAATGGTAATTGGGTATTCAATCCGATTACATTAAACAGTGCTGGTAGAATAACAAATGCAGCAGCAAAAGAATACATAGGTGATCCCATCATGTATCAAGGTGGAACTCCTGATAACTGTATATTCTTTAACTACCATTCAACAATTAGTTCATGGGTTAGAACAGGGCCACAGCGACTTGCAGGGTGGGGAGACTTCTTAAATGACTATGCAATTTATCCATCAAAAGAAATCTCTCTTTCAGGAGCACAAACAATAACGTTAGATGTTGATATAGCAGTAACAGGAACATATACAATAGAAGTAGCATCAGATAATAACGGATCTGTATCATTTAATGGTACAACTGCAACTACGGCAGCATATACAAATCACATTACTACGGTCACACAGACCACCTCAGTGACTTCTATAGGGACAAAGACTATAAACGTTAGCATAACCAATGCAACGACTGATTCTGGCGGCAGTGCAATTAATCCAAATACTTGGTTAGTTAATCCAGCTGGTATAGGTTTTACTATAAAAGACCCATCTGGTAATATTGTTGCAAGTTCTTTAAACCTTGTTAAGTCAGTAGGAACCACAGAAGTATTAAGACCTGGCGATAAAGTAGTCGGTAAGAATTTTAATACAGAAGCAGCAGTTGAATTTACTCTTGGTAAAGTTGTAAATTATACAGTAGAAGTAGCACTTAATAGAATTGCATTTGCAAGTAGTAAAAAATATGCCGAACCTGCATGGATAAAGCTCAATAGTGTTGTTGGTATCAATATTGGCGATGTCGTTGAAGGTGTTGGTGTTCAAAAAGGTACAAAAGTGGTAGGAATAGAGTACACTACCAGTAAAATTAATTTAAATTTGGCACTTAAGAAGAATAAAGTAAAAGAAATCAGATTAATTAGCGCTTCTTGTAATCAAGTACATCAAAATACCCTTTGTTATGCAACTTTTACTGATTCTGTCACTCTTGACACTACTACTGGCAGACCCACAACAGGTTTTGGTAAGTCAAATCCAGTAAGTGCTATTACTAATGACGCAGATGACCTTTATACAGTAAAAAGAGATGGATCTAACCTTCCATATCAGATAAGAATTCGTGCAGGTAGAGGAATTCGTAATAGATCTGCAATTACTGGAGTGTATTATACTAATAATAGAAAAGATGTAGAGTATACACCTGTATTTTATTCCGCAGATAATAAATGTGATAAGACAACTATTGAAGATGCCAATGGAATATACACTCTAGGTACAATATATTGGGATGATAATACAAAATCTCAGGATAAATGGTTACTCACGTACCCAAAAACAGATATTGCTTACAGAATTTCCTCAATTTTCTTGGCATTTACACGTGGATTACTTGAAAAGTCGCAATTAGAAGAATTTCTAGCAGAATATACCGCAAATAATAGTTTAATTCAAACTTATGGAATAATTAATGCGTATTCTACTACTAATTTGGGTGGTAAAAAGTCACTTCAAGCAATTGATAGTAATTGTAGAGATGAAATACAACTAGAATACCAAAAATCATACGATCCATTGAAAGAATCTAGTGATATTGATAGTTTATTGACGGAATCTAAGAAAAATTTAGAAGATGTGTGTTTAGATGTACGGGAAGCTGATCCAGAAACTATAGATGATGTAAAAGCTAAGTTTACTAAGATCATAAAAGACTCAATCAGTCAGTCATCCTTTCTTCCAGATGAATATTATAATAAATTAATATCTAATGAAGACTCAATTTATAATAAAATTACTGCTGCTTCCGATATAATGGCAACTAGTGCCACTAATAAATCAAAATTTAGTAATTTACCTCCAACTATTGAAGGTGAAGATAGTTCTGGTAGAATTTTTAGTAAAGAAAATTTTAGACAATTACCACCTGCATTGACTAGAGTAAGATATTTTCCTAATGATTTGGAAATTGGAACTGATGATGATATAGATCCATCAATAGATTTAGATCCAAAAACAACTCACAATCAACCAAGATTGATTATTAGAACTATTCCACGTTGGCAATGGAATGAAACTGGTGTAGCAAACGGAAATTTAACTTTTGATAGCAAAAGTTCTAAATGGACTAATCAAACTGTTACTACAAATGATGGAGATGGCCCAGCTGCACAATTTGCTTCTCAAAGCGTAACGGGGGCAATCGTTTTGGAAGATAGTGATCAAATGTTTTTAAATGCAACTGTTAATAGAGATGCTTCAAATTTTAATTATGTAAGTAGTATCACAACTTCTCTTAGTCCTAATGGTGGAACTAGTAGTTATAGTTCCAATAATTATGATACTTGTCTTTTTAGGAACTGGGTTGCACTAAATCCAAAAGGTGATTCAGATAATAGATTCTTTGGTGCTAGAAGTAGTAATTCTCCAATTTACACTAATGTTGCTCTTCCTCCTTCATGGAGAGATTATCAATATTTTTATGCTGATGCGACTGATGGATCAGAAGTAGGAAATCCTGCTTTATCTGCGTACCCAACTACATTATGGGAAAATAATGTAAATTATCAATCAGAATATCGTAAAACCTTCCATTATCGTTTACAAGAAGCCAGTCTTAATATGGCTGAAATGACAAAAAACTATGGTAATCCTTATTTGGATGATCCTATTAAAGCAAAATTAGAAAAAGACCTTTCTGCAACTGATACTACGATTGAAGTTGATTCTACAGATGGATTTTTGTCTTCTGGGTATCTAATTATACCAAAATACACTAAAAAGTTGCATACACAGGAAAGTGGTAATTTAGAACCAGTATTTACTTACTGTGGAGAAGAAATTATTTGGTATACTGGAAAAACATCTACTTCATTTACTGGATGTGCTAGAGGACAATTTACTAGTGAGTCTCCAGACTTTGGATCTGGTACATTTGATGTTACTATTCCAGTTACAGAGTTGGAAGTTAATGTTAGATATAAAATTGCTACTCTTGGTAATACTAATTGGGAACTGATGGAAGTTGAAGATGCTAAAGTTGGTACTATATTCATTCCTACTAAGGACGGTAATGGTACTGGCACAGTAACTGTATTTGGTTCTATAATAGATGAAGAAATACCAAAAGATAAATTATTAGGTGGTATTTCTGATCCGCCAAAAGTAGGAATTATGACTAGTTACGAAAAAGGGTTCAGACTTGCTCAATTCCCAGTTTTTAGAACACAGGAGTAACAAAATATGGCAAAATATGACAATCCAGGCCTTTTAAATGAACCAGATGCAGATCCAAGTGTGTATCCTGTGTTTCATGGTATAAGTACTGATGAATTAGAAAAAATGGAAACTAAAAAGAAGGAGGAAGATACAAATGCCTAGACCAATGCAAGGAATTGGTGATTTTAATAATGGTGGAGGTATGATTTTTGCTGCAAATCCACGTGTTTTAAATACTGGTCGTCCTACTGCGTGTATAGGAGATCCAGTGACACCTCATGATCGCAAACCAGTACACTTTGCTGTAGTTGCAACTGGAAATGCTAGATGTTTAGTTGGTGGTAGACCAGTAGCAAGATTAGGTGATTTTGATAGTTGTGCTCACGTGAGATTAATGGGAAATCCTAGAGTATTGTGTTGACATTTTAGTCTAAATATATTACTATACCCAAAACTGAGGCAATACTATGAAAATGAAAGGAAGTATTATGAATGGTGATTATGTTCCATCACAACCTAAGAAAACTAGACAGGGACATAGTATGCATACTAAATTATCTGCTACATCCCGTAATAATGCTAAAAAGAGATATAGAGGCCAAGGCAGATAATGTATCATGCTTTGCCAAAAGAATTATGTGTACGAGATAGTAATATAGCTGGTCAAGGGATATTTGCTAAGTCAGATATCTCAGCTGGTACACATTTGGGAATATCTCATATCGTAGAGGATGAAATCATCTACAGAACCCCTCTAGGCGGGTTTCTAAACCACAGTAATGACCCAAACTGTGTAAAATACTACGAAGATGGAAAATACTTCGTTAAAACGATTAGAGAGATCAAATCTGGGGATGAGTTATTTTTAAAATATACTTTCTATTCCGTAGAATCGTAAAAACCCTACAGAACTCGCATATATAGTACAGGAAAACACTATTTTTGACAATGGCGGGGTTTTTAGGTTCAGTAGCTACTAAGAGATCTTTAACATCGGAGTATCTAGGAAAAGTTTCTAGATCTTTTAAGGATGTTAGTTTTACTTTTTCTAAAAATCCTATTACTAAAGATGTTGTTATATTAAAAAATGAAGAAGCGATAAAACAAGCTGTAAAAAATCTTGTTTTAACTCAAATTAATGAAAGACCCTTTAATCCATTATTGGGAACAAATACAAATTCTTATCTATTTGAGCTTAGTACTGAAGTTGGTGAACAAAAATTAATTGATGAAATTGAAAGAGTTATAAAGGATAATGAACCCAGAGTTGCATTAGAAACTATATCAGTAAATTTAGCTGATAATGAAAATGCATTTGAAGTTTATATTGAATATCTTATTATTGGTGCTTCTCCTGAAATCCAAGAATTATCATTTATTCTAGTACGAGAAAGTTAAATAAATGTCACAACAGGAACTGCCCGTAGTATCGGCTTTAGAATTTGATCAGGTTAGGAGTTCTATTAAGGACTACATAAGAACCAAAACAGATTTTACAGATTACGACTTTGAAGGATCCAACATGTCAATGTTGGTTGACATCTTGTCGTATAATACATTATATACGACTTATAACGTCAATATGGCGTCTAATGAGTTAAATTTAGATACTGCTGTATTACGTGATAATGTAGTTTCTATTGCAAAGAGATTAGGATATAAAGCAGGTTCATATACAGCGTCAAAAATAAAAACTAATATAGAAGTTACTGGTGTATCAAGTTATGATGCTGTTAGAATTGAACCAGGCACAGTTTTAAATGCATCTAATAATAATAAGAGTTTTACATTTATTTTAAGAAATCGGTTAGAATTACTTCCTAGAGGATTGAATACAGTTACATTTGAAAATGTAGAGGTAATTGAAGGTAGTGAATTTGCTATTACATACACTGTTGATGAATCAAATGAGCATCAAAGATTCTTTGTACCAAATAGTTTTATTGATGCAGAGACTATAAGAGTTTTTGTAGTATCTGATCCTTCAAATACAAAAGAAATAGAATATACCAGAAAATCAACTGTTGCTGGTGTAAGTAATTCTGATACTGTATTTTATGTTGAAGAAGTCCAAGATCAGAAATATGAGATAGTATTTGGTGATGATGTTATTGGTAGAAGACTTAAGAATGGTGAGGTTGTTAAAATACAGTATGTTATAACAAATGGTAGTCTTGCCAATGCGATTGATGAATTTACTATGATTGGTAAAGTAAAAGGTGTAGCTTCTGGAGGATCAGAGGTTACAATAGCTTTTCAAAATATCAGTCACACTTTAGTAGATACTCAATCCACTGGTGGATCAGAATTTGAAAGTATTAGAGATATCAAGTATAGAGCCCCTAGAGCTTTTGCATCACAAGAAAGAGCAGTTACTGTATCTGATTATGAAGTATTAGTTGCTCAAATATACGAAAATTTAGATTTAGTTAGTGTTATTGGTGGGGAAGATGTAGTTCCACCTCAATTTGGTAAGGTTTTAATTACTATTAAACCAAGTGTAGGAGAAGCAGTTAGTTCTAGTGAAAAATCAAGAATTAAAACAGAATTAAGAAAATATAAGGTTGGATCTGTTGAAACAATAATTCTAGATTATATCTCTATGAATGTTGTTATTAAACCTTATATAACTTATGATCCGAATAAAACTAAGAATAGAGAATTTGAATTACTTGCACTTCTTAGTGCATTAGTTAAAGCATATGCTGAATCTCTTGGATTTGATAAATTTGGTGGTATATATTCAGATTTGGATTTAAGATGTAAAATAAAAGATTTAGATGATGCTATTCAATTTGTTAATGTACCATTATACTTAGAACAAAACGTTTGTCTAGATTCTACATTAGAAAAAGAATATACGGTTGATTTTCATACAAAATTAAGAAAAGAAACTGATGATGTTTATTTTGTATTATCTCAACCTTTTACTGTAGAAGGAGTTAATTCAGCTGTTTATATTGGTGCTAAGAGTGGATGTACAAGTGATGGTAAATTATATCTTTATACTATTGGAGGAACACAGATAACTGATGTTGGTACAGTAGATATAGATACAGGAGTACTTAAATTTACATTGAAAGCACTTGAAGATAGGTGCATAAATATTTTAGTTATTCCAGAGATAATAGATATTATATTTGGGCCTAATGTTGTTCCAAACTTAGTCCTTGCTGATCCAGTAATTAGTGATAATCTTGATGATCTTCTAGGAATGCTTGATGAAGATCAAACCATTCTTGACATTGATGGATATTTAGATACTACATTAACAGGTGATCCTAATGCTTCAACCTCTACGTTGACTGATGGGCCAGGAGGATCTACGGTAACAACACCTACTATTACTGGAGATACAGCTACTACTGCTACGGATACTGATCCTGTAATTAGTGATCCAAATAATATTAAGACAATTGATGATTATACACCAGAAACCAACCCTTATTCTTGCTCATGATATACTTAGAAGACAATACTTCGACGGTTTCAAAATTAATTGAAAACCAGTTTCCATATTATGTACAAGAAAATACTCCGAAGTTTTTAAAATTTCTTACTTCGTATTATGAATCACAGGAAGGTCAATATCAACCATTTGATATTGCATCGAATTTACTTGATTATTATAGCATATCATATTATAGACCTAATAGATTAACTGAAAATACTGTTTTAACTGGCAATCTTAGTAATTCATCTACTACAGTAAGTGTTAAAAGTACACAAGGGTTTCCTCATAAGAATGGATATATTAAAATTGGTAATGAGATAATTTTTTATAGAGATAAGACTGCAACTTCTTTTACTAATTGTGTTCGTGGTTCTAAAGCATTAGTTTTAGATAATATTCCAAAGTCTCATTTAACATTAACAACAAGTACTGCTGCTGAACATTTAAGTAGTTTAAGTACTACCAAAGTAATAAATCTTGCATATTATTTCGCAAATGAGTTTGTAGATAGGATTAAAAAAGAAATTGCACCTTTTATACCAGAGGTATTAGATTCTGAACTTGATTTAGGTGGTTTTTTAGGAAAAATTAAGTCTTTCTATCTTTCTAAAGGTAGTTTAAACAGTCATCGTACTTTATTCAGAATTCTCTTTAATGATAGAAAATTTAATATAAAATTAAAGAATAGAGGAAAAGGTGCTGTAATAAAGGTTGATAATATTGGTGGGGTTTGTAATATATCAACAATTCCACAAAGTGGTGGTACTGAATGGGATCATAGAAAAGTTGGTGGTGAATTACTTAATCCACCCATAGTTGAAGTATTTGGAACTGGTAGGGGTACTGTTGTAAACAATATTAGACCAAATGCTACTGCAAAAATAACAGTTACAGATATTCGTGCTTCTGATGGTGCTATTACCACAGTAAGGTTGGATGATGCTGGAGAAGGATATGTTGGGCCTATTACAGCAAGGGTAAGACCAAAAAGATTTAAACAGGATGAAATAGTTATTAATCAAACTGGTACTGGTGTTGGTAAGGTTGAATATCATGATACATTTAATGAAGAATTGACTTTATATGAAGTTGTTGGATATTTTTCACCAGACGATGATATTTACGTTGCAAATCAAGGAGAACAAGCAAGAGCATATATTGCTCGAACACCTTTTAGAACACGTACTGTTTCTGGTGTTGAAATTCAAGGTGAACAACAGGAAATAGAATTTCCTAGAGAGTATACGTTTAAAACTTCTGCTTCTGATTATATTGATAGAAAAATAATACGTTGTAAAATCTTAGGTGCATCTCAAAGTGCTTTACCAGCAGCTTTTTCATTAAAACAAGATGCAGATACTTTATTTGGAGTAAAGGGTGTAGAAATAGAAGCTGATAATCAAAAAACATTATCCGAAGATATATTTGAGATAGAAGTTAGTACTAATACTGATTTACATGATATTTACTTACAACCTTCAACATTAACAACAAGAGCATTTAATATTAGTAGTGATACTATATTAACTGTTGATGATGCAAGTAGATTCCCACTTACTAATGGAATAATCCGTATTGGTGATAATGAACTTAAATATACCAGTAGATCTATTAATCAATTCTTTGGTTGTACTGGTTCTGGTATAAATGTTCCTGCTAGGACTGAGATTATATCTTTTGGTAGAAGAAAATATGATGTACAATGGGCATCTAATCAAGTTATAAAGAAAGATGAATATAGATATTATGGTAATAATTTATACATTGCTGTAACTAGTGGTACTACTGGTTCTACTGCACCTACTCATACAACTGGTAATAAAGCAGATGGATCTATAATTACTACTCCTCCAGCAGTAACATGGAGATTTTTTAGTAAAAATAGATTTGATCATTCATTCTATATTGATAATGCAAACAAACCAAGATTCCAAATACTTGGTATGCCTGGAGATGTTTTAGTTACTGATGGTGGCGCATTACATACAGATACCAGTTATGAGTTTAGTAGACTCGATAGTCCAAATTCTGACTATTATAATTTTACTACAAATGAACTTTCAGATAGACTTGCTGTAGTTCTTGGATCTAATGTTAATAGAACTAGAGAAGTAGTTACTAATAACACATTCCCTTCATATGGTTCATTATATGGTTTTAATAACCAATACGACTATGGTGATCATGTATATGTTGCTTCATCTGGTATTCCTAGATGGTGGAATGATATAGGTACAAATAGTAAGAAAATTGCATTTCAAGATCAAAAAATTGTTCAAAGATGGAAGAAATCTAGTTTAATATCTGATACTCAAGCAGTTGGCCCTAAAGAGAAGACTAAAAAGTTAATTGGGTTGAATATTGATGGTATTCAGATTAATTCTTATAAAGGAAGCACTATAGAGTATGGTGCAATGAATAAGTTCTATATTAGTAATGGTGGAACTTATCCAGTACCTTATGATAGTACTGGGTTGAAAGTAGATCTTGAAAAATTGCCAAAGTTTGATGTTACTGGTACAAATGAATCTGGTACATCTACTACAATTACTTTATCCAATACAAGTGCAGATAAACTAATAAGATTATCTTCATCTATCAAATCTATTAATTTTAATAACCTAGTTAAACAATATTTGTCAGATGGAGTTACAGCTAACCCATTTTATGGTAAATTAAGTGGATATCAATCAAAACCAATTATTGAGGTTATTAATAATAATCCCCAAATAAAATTAAACTTTACTAATTTTGATGCTATTAATGAGTTTACTGATGTTTTAACTTATCCTCTTCATGAATTGAGTACTGGTGATAGAGTTACATATACTGCTAATGATGATTATTTTGATGATATAACACCAGGCGAAGATTATTATATAAGAAAGATTAGCAGTAATTCATTTACACTTCATGCTACAGAATCTAATGCATTATTAAATGCTGAAATTCTTAGTATGTATTCTGAGAAAAGATTTGCTGTTGGGTTAACTCCACAATTTAGTTTTAAGACCCAAATCTATAATCCAGCTGGATTTAAACCTGCTGTAATTGATATCAGTTATGCAAATGGAAATATTGATAATCTTATTATTGTAGAATCTGGTTCTGGATATGTTGAAGTACCTACTATTAGAATAAGTGGTGGCGGAAAAACAGATCATGTTGATGTTCCATATCAGATTAGTGATAATAGAATGATTGAAATGTCTGGTTCATTATTATCATATGATAACTTTAATAAGACAAATTCAAATGAAATTGATGTTCCAACTACTGCAACCCAGAAATTTACAAAACAACCAACAATTAAGATTAGTGATGGTAAAGATGCTACAGCAACAGCTTATGTTGCAAATGGAGCGTTATTTAATATTGTTATAACAAATCCAGGCGAGAACTATTTTATCCCACCTGCAATAACTCTTAGTGGAGGTGGTGGTACTGGTGGGGTAATTAGAGCAGAAACTAGTGCTACTGGTCAAATAACAAGGTTTATTATAGTTAATAAGGGTACTGGATATACAACTACACCTAGAATCGTAATAACTCCATTAGGAGTTAATGGTGGAGTTACAGCTAGATTGAAAGAATGGACATTTAATATGGTTAGACGATTAAAGAAAGATGATCGTTTAGATACTTATGGTGGATATGTTTATGATAGTGGTGATGTAAAACCATCAACTGATAATGTAAGAGGATTTAATCATCTTACTTATAAATTAGATTTTCCAAAAGATATAAATGAAAAACAATATTACTTAATGCAGGGTGCTGATAGATTAACTGCAAGGTATATTTACGAAAAAAATGTTGGTAATGCAAGATCTGCTGTTATTACATCTTCTGTAGATTCTTCTCTTATTAGTGCATTGAATCCAACTGGTTCTAAACCATTTAAAGTATGGGCAGATGCTAATTCTAATTATCTAACACAGTTATTTGCATTACCAGTTCATACTCCAGTAATGGGAGTTTCTTATGATGGTATTCCGTTCTATAGTGGAAAAAAAGTTTATAAGAAAAGGAATGATTCTAGTAGTCCTCTTACTGAATTAAAATCTCAGTATGTATTAAGATATACCGATTCTACAGATCCTAGTGATACTGGAAGAATACAAGTAACTGCTGATGATGGTAGTACTAAGTATGTTCTCCCAACCAGAGAAGGTGGGCCTAGTATAACAGAATATCCAATAGGTACATTTATAGAAGATTATTATTATGAGGCCCCACCTTCCATTGATGCAAAAGATAGGTTGGACAAACATAATGGTAGATTCGGTGTAACACCAGATTTTCCAGAAGGTAGATATTGTTATTTTATAACTACACAATCAGTTGATGGTATTACTAATCAGTTAATTACTGCTTCAAGTGTTGCTTCTAATGGATTCCCATATTTTATAGGAGATACATTTGCTGGTGAATGTGATGGTTATATGAATGTTCAAGCTAGAACTAATGATAGAATTCCAAAATCATTTACTAGAGCGAATGAAAAACAAATTAATGAGATTCCTAAACTTGTAAATGGGTATAAACAGTTCTATGGACTTCCTGCTAATAATGAATATCCACAAGAAGATACAAGATTAAATAGATCTATTGCAAAAACTGCTGAAACTACTCAAGGAACTGTTGATAGTGTAATTATTGAAGCAAAGGGTGATGGTTATCAAATTGGTGATAGAGTTATAGTTGATAATACATTAACATATGGTAGTGATTTCTCTGCTTTTGTATCTAGAATTATTGGTAAAGATCTTAGAAAGAAAACTGATGGATCTTTAGAACTTCAAAAATCAGCTGATAATTTAACTGTAACTTTTGAAACAAATCAACCACATGGATTGGCGATTGGAGATTATGTTTATTTTGATTATGACCAACCAATAGATCCAAATACTGGTACGTTAGACCTTGTAGAAGTAACACTTAATAATGCTGGAGGAGTAGTAAGTTCACAAATTAATAAACTTGATAATGTTCAAGTTTCTATAAGAACTGGTGAATCAATAGATTCCTTTGCTAATAAAGAGATCTATGCTTTAAATTTAAATTCTAAGTATAAGTATAAGATTAATACACCTGTTATAGACAGTGTTTCAATATGGTATGAAATTGATCAAGTTAATGAGTGGTTCCAAGTTGCAGATACTATTGGTAATTCTATAGAGTTAGATGCTTCTAAAATACCAGACACATTATACTTAACTACTGGAAATTATATTTACGTAATTAATAAGGTAAATGATTATAAAGGATCTCATATAGTAACTGATATAGATTCTGGTAATAATAGGTTTACAATTAAATTTGCTGGTAGTACAATAGATTATAGTGATACTGGTTTATATTATGCTGCAAAATCTAATAGTGCAACAGGCCCAATAGATAGTATTTCAATATCTAGTGAAGGATTTGGATATAGATTACTACCAGAGGTATCTAAAATTGTTAAAAAAGGTGATCCAGATACGATTGCTGGAGATGGTAAAGCAATAATACAAACTAATTCTAATACTATTGGTAGATTAAGAAATGTTGTTTATAGTAGTATAGGTACAGGATTTACATGTAATGAAAATGTTAATTATTATTTAAATCTTCCTGCTACAGCAAAAATAATTAATAATTTTGAAATTTCTGATATTACTATATTAGATGATCCAAATGGTGTTAATCCTACTGGTGGTAAGGAGTATGATAATGTTCCAAAGATATTAGTTAATAATGTTGTTGCTGATGGAACAGATGCATCTATTGGTAATGCAAATATTAAAGCAACTGTTGCTTATGGTACTATTACTAAAATAGAAGTTATAAGTGGTGGTGCTGGATTTGAAAAAGAACCAACTATAACTATATCTTCTGTAAATGGTTCTGGTGCTTTGCTCAAGGCATCTATTAGAAGGAAAAGACTAATAACTGGAAATAAATTAACTGGTAGTATAAACTCACAGATATTCCCTATTCCTATTGAAGCTACTATTGTTAGTTTTAGTGAAAAGACTTCAACGTTAGTCTTTAATGAAAATGCTGGTCAATTTAATGCAGATAGTGATAAAAATGTACTTTATACATCAGATGGATTGATATATGGTAAAATTACAAGTATCAGAAGATCTAAAGCATATGCTAAAGTAAATCCATATGGTAGATTAGAAAAAACTAGAAAGGATATTGTTGGTAATCCTAGTGAAAATTTACAAAGAGTATTAGACAGTCATTATTATCAAGATTGGTCTTATTCTTTAACCACTTCTAGAGATACTAAAGAGTGGATGGATAAACAGGATGTTAATACACACCCAGCTGGATTTAAACAGTTTGGTAGAAAATTAATTGCGAAGAGAAATAATGTATTTGATAATCCTGCTGATGTATTCGCAAGTAGTGTTATATTCAAAACAACTTTATCAGAAGAGTTGGATTTAAAGGTTGGACTAACTAAATGTTATACTCAGACAGCTATATTTGGTGGTACTGGTAATTTTAGTGTTGGTGATTATGTTATAGGACTTACAAGTAAAACTATAGCACGTATTTTAGATGTTGGTGAATATTTTGTTAAATTTATGGTTAGAAGTGGGCCTGGTTTCCAAATAGGTGAATTAGTACTTACTATACCAGATGCTTATGCATTTACATTACCAGATAGTGATGCTACAGATAAGAATTTAATTTTCTGGGAAGGTATATGGCAAGAACCAAAACATAGTTATACTATTGCTAATGATCCAAATTTAACATTTCCAGCAGTTGGTGCAGAGACATTTGTTCCTAATTTTGCAGTAACTAATGGTGATGAGATATTCTATTATCATCCTAATGTAAATAAGTTTGATATTTTAGATTCACAGACTCTTACAACTACAGGTACTACTTTATCCTTTACTAAAGGTGGTAATAGTTACGCTATTAGTAATCTTGGTAAGGTTATGATTTCTATTGGTGGTGCTGTTCAAAACCCTGCAAATATGACTGTATCGAATAATACAGTTAATCTTGGTGCTAGTCCATCTGATGATTCTCGTGTATTTGCTGTAGGACATCAAAACTTAAATTCTTTGACATTTACTGGGTCAGCTGGTACACAGTTTACAATGAACTATACACCTAGTTCTAATTGTAAGTTACTTATATTTTTCACATCTGTATTTGAAACACATTTAGTTCCTGC
>Ga0163180_10000848_pt1 | contig 17527 bp, 5 predicted proteins | sample AtlANTMetagenome_2_FD_109647 | JGI IMG/M metagenome (GOLD analysis project Ga0163180, IMG submission 109647) | Marine eukaryotic phytoplankton communities from the Atlantic Ocean - Atlantic ANT 4 Metagenome | ecosystem: Environmental > Aquatic > Marine > Oceanic | place: North Atlantic Ocean...
TAATGCTTCGCTGGTCTCTCATAATTTCGGTTCTCGCTCTTGGGGTGAGGGCGGAGGAAGGGGTCTTTGAACCCTTCGAGGGTGATGGCTTTGGAACTTGGCAGGAAACCGGAAAGGCCTTTGGAAAAGCGCCTGCCAGTGGAGGGCATGGGGACCTGAACGGGAAAGTGGATGGCTTCGCGGGAGAATCCTTCGCCAGCTCCTTCGCTGAAGGCATTGCTGGAATGGGCTCCCTCACCTCTCCACCCTTCGTTATTACTCACCCACGCATCAGTTTTCTCGTGGGGGGCGGCATGGAAAAAGGCCTGACTTCTCTCCAACTCCTCATCGGAGACCGGATCGTCCGGGAAGAAACGGGACAGGGTGACAACACCCTGCGCCCCACTACATGGGACGTGGATGAACTGAAAGGGCAGCAAGCCCGCCTGAGACTGGTCGATGCCTCAGACTCAAACGACGGCTATATATTGGTCGACCACATCCTTTTCACGGACAAAACGAATCCCGTCTTTCCGGATGCCACCCGGGATGGCAGACCCTTCACTCCCGGGTCGATAATTACCGACGCCCTCCCAGGCGTAACCATTCCGGAGGGCAGCAGACTGGAGATCTTCGCTACCCACGAGGAGCACGGGATTTACTCCCCTACCGCACTTTGCCTCGATGAGAGCGGACAACTTCTCGTGACCGAAACCCACCGATTCCGTTACGGCATCCCGGATAACCGCAATCACCGTTACTGGCATACCGACGACATTTCAGCCCTCACGGTGGAAGACCGACGGGCGATGCACCAGAAATGGGACGAAAAGTATCCCATCTCCGAAATGACCAAAAAGTCCGAGAAGATCCGTCTCCTCGCCGATACCGATGGCGACGGAAAGGCCGACAAGAGCCGCGTTTATGCTGAAGGGTTCAATGACATGCTCGATGGCACGGCAGCCGGGATCTACGCTCTGGAAGGACAGGTTTATTTCGCCTGTATTCCTCACATCTGGTCTCTTCGTGATGCCGATAATGACGGAGTCGCGGACCAGCGTGAAAAGCTATTCTCCGGATTTGGTGTCCGGGTTTCCCTCTCCGGCCACGATCTCAACGGCTTCGCCCTTGGCCCGGACGGACGACTCTACGGAACCATCGGAGATCGTGCCATGAATGTCACGACGCGGGAGGGTCTCGAACTCTCCTACACCGATCAGGGTGCCGTATTCCGCTTTGACCCTGACGGTTCCAATTTTGAGGTGGTTCATGCAGGACTACGCAACCCGAAGGAAATCGCCTTCGATCAATGGGGTAACCTGCTCAGTGTGGACAACAACTCGGATCAGGGTGACAAGGCCCGCATTGTCTATATTGTCGATGGTGCCGACAGCGGTTGGCGCACGGATCACCAGAATCTTCATACCTTCCACCGAGAAGTGGGATACCCCGAGCGCCCCATCAACCAGTGGATGCAGGAACGCCAGTGGGATGTATCCCATGAAGGACAACCCGCCTTCCTCCTTCCCCCCGTTGACCTTCTTACTTCTGGTCCCTCGGGACTAACCTACCAACCGGGCACGGGTTTCTCCACAAACTGCGAGGACTCCTTCCTCATATGCGACTACCGTGGGAGCCCTGCCTCCTCCGGCATCTGGTCCTTCCGGGTAGAACCCAGCGGAGCAGGTCTCAAAATGGTCAATTCCCGGAAATTCAACTGGGGTGCGGCGGTGACCGATGCTGAATTTGGATACGACGGGAGACTCTACGTCGCCGACTTCGTCCAGGGATGGCAATCCCACTCCGCAGGCCGGATCTACACCATCTCATCGGAATCCTCGGTCTCTTCCGAAAAAACAAAGGAGGTAGGCAGATTGTTTGCCGACAAGGAATTCAAGAAACTCTCTCCCCTGCGTCTCTTTGAACTCATGAAGCACGATGATTTCCGGGTTCGTTTACGCGCCCAGATGGCTCTGGCCGAACGCCCGGAAGCAGTGCCCTATTTCATTAATGCCACCGGGCAGGAGGAGAGCCGCAAACTCGCTCTCCACGGCACCTGGGGTCTGTGGATCCGTGCCCGCCGGTTCCAGTCCGAGGCCTCCACTGATCGACTTGAGGAACTTCTTGGCCACTCCGACGAAGAACTTCGCGCTCAGGCAGCACGGGCTCTCGGAGAAGCCCCCTTGCAGGACCACGGACGCCTCATCAACGCCTTGCAGGACCCCTCCCCCCGCGTGCGATCCTTTGCTGCAATTTCGCTGGCCCGTCTCCGGTCCAGGGCAGCCTTCAACCCGACCCTCGTTCTTCTCGCCGAAAACGCAGACCGGGACCCCTATCTTCGTCATGCCGGAGTCATGGCACTCCTCGGCTCCGGAACCGTGGAACAGATCACCAGCCTGTCCCGGAACCCTAACAAGTCGATTCGCCGAGCGGCCGTGGTGGCCCTCCGCAGACTCCGCTCCCCCTCCCTCATTCACTTCCTGTTCGACAAGGAAGACCCCGGAATCTCTGACGAAGCTATCCGGGCCATCCATGACGTTCCCGTGGAAAAAGCCCGGCCCGCTGTCGCAGCCCTGCTCGACGAATACGCTCCGGAACAGGAAGGTCGGCCCCTTAGCCGCATGATGCTTCGCCGTCTTCTCCACAGCGCATTTCGCGCTGGGAAAACTGAAAATTCTATCCGGCTCCTCCGCGCGGCTGCAAACACCTCCCTGGATCTGAACGAACGCCTGGAAGCATTACGCCTTATCTCTCTCTGGGAACAACCACCAGCGATCGACCAATCCCTCGGACGCTACGCGCCGCTTCCCCCTCGCAGAAAGGACGGACTAAGGGACGCCCTGGAACAGGAGATCGCCGCACTCCTGCAAATGAAAGGTGAGATTCTCGCCTCTGCCATCAGCCTTGTCCGCCAGTTCAATCTTCAGGCAAAGGACCTGGGAACCGCCGATCTAACCGCTCTCCTCGAAACAGGAGGGCACTCCAGCTCGGTAAGAATTGAACTCCTCAGCTTGCTCTCCTCCAGAAATCCCCCCTCCCTGCTCCTCTTTCTTGAAAATGCCTCCCGGGATGAGGACTCCGCATATGCAAACCACGCGCTGAAACTGCTCGCCACACGATTCCCGGAAGCGGCAATGCCTTCTGTTGAAAAGTTCCTCGACTCCGGGAAACCGTCTCAACTCCAGACAGCATGGCAGGTTCTGGGAGATCTTTTCAACGAAAGTGCAAGTAGCAGGATCACCCGCGGACTCAACGAACTCACCGCACGCAAACTCGATCCCGCCATCGCTCTGGAGGTGCTGGAGTCTGCAGAGAAGCACAAGGATCACCCTTCTGTATCGGTCGCTCTCGAGAACTACCTTGCTTCCCTCCCGGAAAATGACCCCCTCTCCGAATTCCTCGTTTGCCTGCAGGGAGGAGACCCTCGGAGAGGAGAATCAATCTTCCTGACCCACCCAGCGGCTCAGTGCCTTCGCTGTCATCGTGCAGGAAAAGGGCAGGACGGAGGAGACGCCGGCCCGAATCTTGCAGGAATTGGAAAACGCCAGAATGCCCGATATCTCCTTGAATCTCTCATCCTCCCGAACGCAACGGTTGCACCAGGCTTTGGAATTATCTCCCTCACCTTTGACAATGGTGCCAGTAAATCGGGCATTCTCAGCACTGAGGATGCTGCCACGCTGGATTTACTCGAGGGCACGAATCTCTGGCGCATCAAAAAGAACGCTATCCGGGACAGAACCAATCCCGTCTCCGCAATGGCTCCCATGCATGCGCTTCTCTCCAAGCGTGAGATCCGCGACCTCGTAGCTTGGCTTGGAAGCCTCTCACTTTCCAACCCCTCCACCTCCTCTGAACGAACACCCGTAGATCTCGATCCGGATACCCTGCTGGTCAACACGCCGGGGAATGAACAGAACCCCTCGAATTCCGCAGAAAAGCGGCCATTTGCCCAGGGGCAACTCGAGCCCTCCGAAAAGACATCTATTCTCACTAAGGAGTCTCCCCCGGAACCCTCTCCCGGAGAGAATGCCGAATCAGCAATTGATCCTCAACGGATGCAAATCGGAAAGGAGGCTTACCTGACCTGCATCGCCTGTCACGGGGACCGGGGCCAGGGAGTGCCTGGCCAGGGTGGGCCACCACTTGCACCCTCTGAATGGGTAGTAGGACCAGTTGAGAATCTTATCCGGATCCAGATGAGGGGACTCAAGGACAACATTACTGTAAATCATCGCCAATATACCCTCGGCGTTGACATCAATCCCGCCGGAATGATCCCCCTTCCCAGCAGCAACGAACAGATCGCTGCGGTCCTTACCTACATCCGGAACAGCTGGGGCAACAAGGCTTCTCCCGTCACTCCTGATATGGTCGAGCAATACCGGGACGAAATTGGAAAGCCTCCTCTGAAGGTCGCAGATCTAATTCCCCCTCCTCCACTACCCAGACCGGAAGCCACGCAGACACCATTGGCATCTGCCCCTCCTTCTCAACCAAGCCGCAAATGGATGAAGACCGCCCTCATCACGCTCGGCGTTGTAGCCTGGTGCGGCCTCTGCGCCATTCCCATCATCAGACAGTTCAAGTCTGGAGACAAAACCACCGGGGACTAGCAAGGCCACAGTCAGGCATTCTCCATGATATTGCCGTAACGGTGCCGGGTTTCACTCACCGTCTGCTCACGCAGGTAATGCAGCAACTCAACCCGACCATTGGCCAGAACCGGCCAGTCGATAATCTCCAGATGCCCCTCATGGGACGCCTCCCACAACTCACCAGATGGGTGCAGGGCGCGGATGCGCTCAATCTCCCCGCTGTTCGACGCAACCCGCCCGCAAAAGTCATCACTGTTCTCCATTCGACACCTGACACCAGCATCCTTGGCAAGCTCGACATGATTGTCCTGCTTCAAGCCTGCACTGAGAAGAACCTCCACCCCACACGTTCGTGCAGCCAGGATAACGAGGGCAACCTCTTCTGGGAGCATTCCCTCTGACCTTACGAGGATCGTTCCTCGTCGACGATAACGGAAGGAGTTGGACTCCCCCAGAACCCCGGAGGGATCGTGATCCATGGAAAACTCTTCTCTCCACCACTTGGCGTAACTCGCCGCGGCGGCACGTATTCTTCCTGTCGACCCGGGTAATCTCTCGCACAAGACATCAGCAATGTCTTCATGAGCTCCTCTGGAGCCTTCCCGCGGAAGAGATTCCTCCTGCCACCTGGACAACTGCAGGAGATAATTGGGGCCTCCCGCCTTCGCACCCGGTCCAGTTACCGACCGTTTCCATCCGCCGAATGGCTGCCTCTGTACAATCGCCCCCGTGATAGGCCGGTTGATGTAGGCATTACCAACTTCCACCGCTTCCCTCCACCGGCGGATCTCCCTGCTGTCAAGACTCTGAAGTCCCCCGGTAAGTCCAAACAGGGAATCATTCTGCAAACGGAGTCCATCCTCGAAATCCTTAGCCCGCATGATTCCAAGGACGGGCCCAAAGCACTCCGTATTCCGATACCAATGGGAAGACTCCACTCCAATCCGTATGCCAGGGGTCCACAGGCAGGGATTTCCATCCACCATCCGCGGCTGAAGCAACCACTCTTCTCCTCGTTCCAGATTGTATAATCCACGTGCAAGGTTCTCATCAGGCGGCCGAATGACCGGAGTTACCATACTGGCAAGCTCATCTGGGCCTCCTACTCGCAGGCTTGAGGCCGCATCACGCAACTGCCGCAGGAAGGAATCATCATCGTAGAGTTCAGCCTCCAGAATAGCGAGGGATGCCGCCGAGCACTTCTGCCCGGAATGGCCAAAAGCACTTTGGACCAGGTCCTTGATTGCCTGGTCCGGATCCGAGGCAGCCGTGATCAGCATGGAGTTTTTCCCACTCGTTTCCGCGAAGAGCCTGAGCGATGGCTGCCAGTCGCGGAATAAGCGTGCCGTATCATAAGCCCCGGTGAGAATGACACCACTCACCCGTTCATCGGTAAGGAGTTTCCGTCCCACCGCATTTTCTGGGACCGGGAGGAACTGCAGGGCCTTTTTAGGGATACCTGCTTTCCAGAGTAACTCCACAAGGCGCCAGGCAGTCAATACCGTCTCCGGAGGAGGCTTTAGAATTACCGCGTTCCCCGCCGCCAATGCTGCAACTACTCCCCCACAGGCTATCGCGAGAGGAAAATTCCATGGCGGAGCAACAACCACTACACCAAGTGGCGTCCGACTGATCCCGTCTCCCAACCCCGGCCCGGAAAGACCCTGCGCATAGTAATTAGCAAAATCTATGGCTTCATTGACCTCGGAGTCCGCCTCGGGAACTGCCTTGCCCGCGTCATGGCCCATTGTTGCGATCAGCATGCCCCGGGCTCTGGCCAACTCCGTGGAAACCCTGACGAGTTGTTCGCCAGGAGTAAGCCCGGTCGATTCCAACCAGGTCCCCACCGCCTCAACCGCTGTCTGGAGAGCCTCCTCCACCTCCTTTTCCCCTCCCTGGCAATAACGGTAAGAACACTCATCTGGATTCGATGGATCAGATGACTCAGCCGAGGCCCTCGGCTTTCTTACCCGTCCCCGGACCTGAATCCCGATCCTGCCAGGAATCTCCAGGCTCCTGCGTGCATTTCGGATCCATTCCCGGTTACCTGCCTGAGTCCAATCCGTATCTGCCTCATTCTCAAAAATCGTCCCCGGCAGTTCCCCACACTCATCCCGACGGTCCTGTTGCCGGGCAGACACCGAACTTACCCTGTCCTTCGCAGAGCAAGCCAGCAGGAACCTCTCTCGTTGTTCGTTCCATTTTTCCCCTCCCGGGCTCATTCCAAAGAGATCGTGCAGAAAATTTTCCGGTGCCGTGTTCTCGTCAAGCCGCCGCACAAGATACGCAATGGCAGAATGAAAGTTCCCACGGTCCACCACCGGGGCATAAAAGAGGAGGCTCCCCCCAACCTTTTCGACCACCCGGGCCTGGTGATTTGCCATTCCCTCCAGCATCTCAATCTCAACCCGCTCCCTTACTCCCTGTCTCTCCCTCAGAAGCAACGCATAGGATATGTCAAAGAGATTATGACTCCCCACTCCTATCCTGACTGCCTCGGCATGATGTTTTTCACAGGCATAGTGGAGCATCCTCTTGAAATTCGCATCTACATCTCCCTTGAACCTGTAAGGAGCCTGTTCCCATCCGTGCACCGCTGCCTCCACCTTCTCCATCGCCAGGTTCGCTCCTTTCACAATCCGAAGCTTGATCCCCGCCCCTCCACGAGACCGGCGCTTGCAGGCCCAGCCGGTAAGCTTTTTCTGTAATTCGAATGAATCAGGAAGATAGGCCTGCAGAACGATTCCTGCCTCAAGTTCTCGAAACTCATCCTCACTCAGCACCGCCTGAAACGCATCACAGGTCAGATGCAGGTCACGATACTCCTCCATGTCCAGGTTCACGAACTTGGCCCTTCCCTCCACTGCGTTCGCCTGAGCTGCACGATACAGTTGCCGAAGAGGCTCCTTTACCTTCTCAAGGGTATCTTCATATGCCAATACGTTTACCTGACTGAAAACCGAACTGATCTTGACCGAAATGTAGTCGCATCCGAAACTCTCCAGCCGTCGAATGTTTTCCTCAAGTCGACGGGCAGCCTCCTCCTCCCCGAGGATCGCCTCTCCCAGGAGATTAAGGTTCAGGCGCGCACCCATCCGCCGCCGCTTCGCAATATGCCGATCCATGAATCCTTCCTCGGCTGGAAGCACTACCTTCCTGCTCTCTTGCCTCATCTTGGCAGTCACCGCCGACATCACCACTTCCGGGGCCAGACGGGAACCTGCCGCAGCAAGAGCGAGCCCAATTCGTTCATGCAGAGGCAGATATTCTGGAGCACCTCTGCTCTCCAGAAGGTATCTGAACTGCGAGGCAGCCCTCCAGGCCTCGCGTGGACGGAACACCTGGTCTGCCATCTCCAGGGCAAACAGCTTCCCCGCAGGGTCACCAAGCATCCGATGCATCTTCCACGCCTCAAGGCGCTCGCGCAGGCGCTGCCCCCTCTTTGCTCCGATGAGAATTTGCTCAGCCAGACTCACCGACTCTTCTGCGAGCAAGGCGTCATCCCACCCTTCAATCGCGGCCCGTTTCAGTTGACTGTGAATCGTATTGAACTTCATTTCCCACCCCCCACCAGGGGGCCCGTTCATTCAAGCGGTAGCAAGTTCTTCCACCGATACAATTCGACTCCCTCTCCCAGGCCCCCAACCTTATTCACAAGCTCTCCACAGCGTTTACGCCAAGTTTCATAGTCCGGGGGCCGCCTCGGGTCCTCTGCACTGCGAGGGAAAACAAGATAAGTGACGGTAAGATCCGAGACCGGCCGACTGTAAGGATCTGCATCGGCATTGATTTCGCGTGCCATCCTCAAGGAAGCTTCCCCCACCTTGAAACTTGGCCCAGCATCTCCCACGATAGCTGGATAGACCGATCGGCCGTGCACCACGACCGCAAAATCCCCAATGTTAGGAGCATAGGGGTCACGACGATCAGTCAGGATATTGCTGGGGATGACAATGAAGGGATCGTATTCGGCAATGAGGAAACTCGCATACTTCATGTCTGCGATTCCGGCTTCCAGCATCTTGATCCTGTTGCCCAACCAGTTCTTGCGCTCCTTTCCTGTCGCCGCATCCTCAATCTCCCGCCTGGCATTACCAATACGCCGTTCCCAGCCCTTGATCATGGGGTTAGGCGTGCTCCCGGTTTTCCTCCAACGATAACTGGTAAACGGCTGATAGTTGGTCGAATCCACAATCTCCGCTGGCATTTCAGCAAGCCGGTCCCCATCGGAACCATCTGATACGACATCCATCTCAGCCTGCATCAGAAACAGGCGCTGGCCGCTTTCCTCCGACCGGAGATTCAGGATCGTTTCACAGTCATAAAAGTTGTGCCTCGACAGCACATCATCCAGACGCCCTACGTCAGCCTTCAATCTTGCAGCCTTATTCGCATATAGTTGACGATACCATGCGGAAACCTTGGCTTGGGGAAGCATGGCCTCAAGCCCGGGGAAAATCTCATGCAACTGGGGACTGGTCAGGGTCAAGTCTTCCAGAGATGTTGCCGCCCTGGGCATACGCACCTTCAGGGTATACTCAGCAAGATAAGCTTCACTGTCCTTCCGCTCCATCGAAGCGAGTTCTCCCGCACTGGAATCGAATCCCACTTTGAGGTCTATCCCTTTGGAGAGCCTTCTAACCTCCACTCCATCAGGAGGTCTCAGCACCCCTTTCGGAAACTGGGGGTCTGGATCTTTTTCCAGAGGAGACAATTCCTCCGGGCGGGAAACCTCCGTCTTCCCTGATCCAGGCTCCACCGTCTTTTCGATCACGACTGACTCTCGCCCAAGAAGCTCCTTCACCCCCCTCTTGACCTTTCCCCCAAGGGGGGTCAGCAACAGAACAATTCCAAGAACAGCCACCAGAATAAGGCCCACGCCAAGAACTGCGCTGAACCGCCCGGCGCGCTGACTCTTTGACTTCCTTTGATTGCGGGCCACTGCAAAAAACTCTACTCGTCCTTTTCACTTACACTACGTGGACGATGGCTCATCAAGTAACGAATGAGCACCATCGGCAGGACAGAGAGCCCTGCTGCAAGAAGAGAAACCTTCAGCCCCGGATAAGTTCGAGGCTGATCACGTTGCAAGGCAAGCAGGGCATCCAGCACAACCTCTTCCTTGGGCACGAAAAACCATTCCCGGGAAGGACTTTCCGAGGGAGCTCCCTGACGCCCGGCTGTTTCCCCAAAATTCGTGTGTACTGGCCCCGGGCAGACCGCTAGAACAGGAATTCCCTGTTCCCGTAATTCAAGGCGAAGCGCTTCCGAGAAACTTGTCACATAAGCCTTGCTGGCGGCATAGACCGCAAAATCAGGAATAGGAAGCAATGACGCAAGTGAACTCACATTGAGAATCGCTCCGTGCTTCGAGCGCAGCATGTCAGGAAGAAATCCGTGAGCAAGATGAGTAACAGCCCCGATGTTCAGCTCGAGCATCTGATACACCTTCTCCCAGTCCCCGGTAACAAACTCACCGTAATCCCCCATACCGGCGTTGTTAATCAGAAGATCCGGAGCCCACTTACTGCCCGACAACTCTCCTATCAGATCCCGACGGGAGGCTGCTCGCGTCAGATCCACCGGAAACACTGCCACTTCAAGGCCCGGATTCTCATCCCGCAGCTGTTCCTCGACCTGCCCAAGAGATTTTTCCCTTCGAGCCACCAGTGCCATTCTGCGGCAATGAGGCGCAAGCTGCCTGGCAAACTCCTGACCCAGGCCGCCGGAAGCACCCGTTATAAGAGGGCACTCATAGAGAAGTAGGTCGGACATGAACTTGCTATCCTTGCTTGATTCTACCCCTCCCCAGATTGCCCCGGTGGAACCGGGTTCTCCACCTTGACAACTCGCAGCGGCAATCTGATCACCAATTCTCCATCAATTGTCACATCAACGTGATAAATCCCTTCATCGGGAAACTTGAGACCCTGAAAATTGAGAACGAGATTACGTGTCAGGAAAGGAACTTCATCGGGCACCTTGATCGGCATATCCGCCCGGATCGGCATTTTGGACGGATCAACTGATTTCCCGTCTTCATCAATAATATTGATCGTCATTTTGTGCTCCCCTGAGTCTTCAGGAAGAACACAAATCCGCATGGCGAGAGAGCAGTGAGGATGCACAACGGGGAGCTGTGCCGCACGAAGCGCGTCAAAGGTCCCGTTGATAACAAGTTTTCCGTTGCCATAGTCAGCTGCAAAATCGCAGAGGGTCGCTATTTGAATATCCATGAATTCTGAACCTCTTCTGTCTGGACCCCCGAAGCGGAAACGTCCAGCGTCAATTGGCAGCGCTAGTCATCCTCCTGAACCGGAATTGCCACGGGGGCATCATCAACTGGAATAGCAGGCAGGGCCTGTTCAAGAGAATCAACAGGTTCACCATCCTCTTCCTGCTGCTCCTCCACTGGTATGGCACGGAGAACCCTTCCACTTGGAATAATCACATTTCCATCCTCATCTACCGGAAGAGCTGCCGGAATTTCTGTTCCGTCATCCTCCGACTCCTCGATCACTACCATTGCCCTCGATGGTGGCCGGATCATGTCCTGGATCTCGCTTTTGAACTCCTCGAAAAACTCCGGTATCATGGGAGCGGCCTTACGCCCCCCGGAAACATCCTCATCCGGATCACCTTCGTAGAGCGCAGCAAATGCAATACGGGGATTCTCCGCAGGAAAGAAGCCCGCATACCATGCAATCTCCTGATTGAGAGCGGGCACCCATTGGCCGGTGCCTGTCTTTGCGCATACCTCTGCAAAACTCAGCCCCCCTCTTCGCCCTGTTCCCCAGGCAGAATGAGCCACATCATACATTCCCTGGTGCACAACCTGCACCGCATCCGGATCGAGATGAAGGGGGTTTCGAGATTCGGGCTCAGACGCCTGCAGGACCCCTCCCGTCGGATCCTGTACCTGCTTGATCATTTGTAACTTAGGCAGCACGGACCCATTAGCTATACCCGCCATGGACTGAGCTACCTGAAGAGGCGTGGCCTCCCAGGCCTGACCAATTGAGTAGTTGGCTGTATCTCCGTCGGTAAAGGGCCTGCCAAATCGTTTGAGGACATATTCATTGGTAGGCACCCGGCCAGACGACTCTCCGAAAAGAGGCAGTCCCGTACGGGATCCATACCCCAGTTTCCGGGCTGACGAGAGAAAAGCGCCCGGACCCGTCTCTATTCCTACCTGATAAAACCAGCAATTATTTGATCGCGCAATGGCACGAGTCACATTCATCAACCCCTCGGGCTCGCGTGTCCAGTTCCACATCTTGACCGGAGGTCTCTTCCCCACCTCGATAAACTCCGGACAATCGATCTCCGTCCACTCTTCAACCGCCTTCTCGGTAAGCGCAGTCAGGGCCACTACCGGTTTGAAGCTGGAAGCAGGAGGATAGAGCCCCTGGAAGGCCCTGCCATACATGGGACGGGCTTCATCGTCCGTCAGGGACCGCAGGTCCTCACTGCTGATCCTGGGGACCCATACATTGACATCATAACTCGGACGGGATGCCAGCACCAGCACCTCGCCGGTAGGGATATCGAGAACCACGAATGCTCCTCGCTTGCAGTGATCCGCCAGAACCTTCTCCGCGTGCAGCTGCCAGTCACGATCCAAAGTGGTCACCACGGTATGTCCAATCCGGGGCCTCCGGGTCAGTTCATCCCTTAATTTCCTTCCGTCGGAATCGAAGATCACCTGACGCTCACCGGAGCGTCCGGTGAGCTCCTGGTCCATCGTCTTTTCCAATCCGGCATCACCATGAGTCTCCTCGAACAGAAGTTCTCCATGCACGATTGGGCCATCCGGAAGCCTGCCCTTGCTTCGCACATAACCTATGACATGAGCGGCAGAGTCCCCACCAGGATAGTGCCGGTGATAGATCGGATGCATGACCAGCCCGGGAATAAGCTGCTTCCTGAAAGTCTCCTCCTTTTCAGGAGCAATCAGGGAAGCGGAAAAAACCAGGGGCAGCCAGCGCCGGTGCTTGTAATGCGAAAGCACAACTTCTTCCGAAGCCTCGTAGTTTTTACCTGCCAGTTTTGAAGCATGAGAGAGACGCTTTTCTGCCCAGGTCAGGATCTCGGCATCTATTGGGTCAGGGAAATGAGCAAATTGCAGGGCAAACTGATAGCCTACCCTGTTTCCAGCCAGGGGTTTTCCATTCCGGTCGGTAATCAAGCCCCGGGGAGCAGGAATAGTGAGGGTCATTGTCCTCGCATCGGGGCGGGTCAACACGGAGGCATCCTCCGCCCCCCTGTCATCGGATCCGGCGGCATCTGCAGGCACCTTGGTCAGGTCCTGCGCCAGAACAAGCCCCGGAAGAAGGCCAATCAGGGCTGAAAGAAGGATCCGGCAGTTTCTCATCGCGGAGAAGCGGGACCCTAGCGCACCTCCTCCTCTTCAGCAATCCCGGTAATTGATCTCCCCCACGATTAGAATAATCACAGGGCGTTGTAATTGAAGATGTTCGAAGGCAATTTTACGCCTTATTCCTGATCAGAGACCCGCAACCGGATAAACCGTGGGGTGACTCCGTCAACTGGAAACAGATCTTCGGCCTGGACCCACTCTCCCTCCTCGGTTGAGTTGAGCACAGACTCGGAGACGAACGCCCGGCCGGATTCCCATACGACTAGATCAGAGGAAACCTCCGGAACTATCCGGTAGTCATCAGACAAATAAGGGCGCAGGTAGACCATGCTCAAAGCTCCGTCCTCGGAGAGAAAGGGGCTGAGGAGGGTGTCCGCATCAGGAAATCCCGGGTCAAGCCCAAGGGCAAATTCCACGAGGTTGACCAAGCCATCACCATCTGCATCGGCTAATCTCTCCGATGCGGACTGCTTGGGAGCATCAAATCTCCGCAGGGCCCATGCCTCATAGGAATCCCGGAAGATCACGGTAACTTCCCCGGACCGGGGAGGTTCATCCTCAGGCGTAGCAACCAATGCAAAGGTATAGCTCCCAGCCATCGGCACCGTTACAGTAGTATCCTCATTAGTCCCGTTCCCGAAATTGACTCCCCCGGGGCCACTCACCTGAATCCAGTTCAACTCGATGGAGGCCGGATCCAGAGCTCCATAATGAACCGTTGCATCGAGAGTGGCTCCGGCTGGCAGAACCACTTGCTGGGATGCTCCTCCAAATACAAAGAAACCACTCCCCCTTCCAGGCGAGCCCCCTTCCACAACGCCAGCCGTCCAGCTTTCCCTCTCCCCCCACCTCCCGGCATTGGATAATTCATCAACGATAACCAGTGAATAACCTTCTCCATCAGTAGTGGGATACCACCCGTCTCGATAGGTGAAATCATGCACCACAGCATTAAGAGCAGTTATTTCCAGACGCAGTCGATCCTCATCGTTGTCGAGTTTTCCGGACCACTCACCAACAACATCAATCCCGCCACCATAGACCTCCCGGAAAACATCCAGATCCGAAACCAATACCGCATATTCGCCAGCAGGCAGAATCATGTCCGGGAATTCGAACTCTATTCCTTTAGTGAATTCGACCCCATCAAGATTGATGGGAAGATCGCCCACATTGCGAACCTCAATATATTCGGCATCAGAAAAGCGAGCAGGATGATACATGATCTCCGTAATCCGCAGAGACTGCAGGACCATGCTTTCGGCTTCGAGATCGACAACATTGGAGAACCCCGGAGTAGGGACGGAAAAACGGGCATACAGATCCGCTCCATCCGTTTCGCGACCCCGTGACTGATCGGGCACATCGCATGCAATATGAACCCGGTCGATTTCTACCTGGTTAACTCCATAAAGCGCTAACCACCCGTAGTCAGCACTCAGCTTGAAGGGTAATTCGGAGGGGCTGTTTGCGTCAGATCCCGCCGCTTCCAGAACAGTAAACCCCCCACCAGCAATAAAACTCATGGCAGGAAGAACCGCACCGCTGGCTGCGTTCAGGGGGTCATCGGTAATAAGCACTCCGCCAATCGAGACCGGGAGCGGCTCGGGATTATGCAGTTCGATAAAGTCCCTGGTATAGACTACGTCAGGCTTGCTCAGCCACTCATTGATACAAACACCCGCCGGACTACCGAGGGAGTGCTTCTGGTTGACCGTTCCGGGAGTGGTAAAATTTAATCCCCAGCTCGTCTCCGCCGGACCAGTCCTTCCTATCGAAAAATCTGCCACCTGCGGCCCAAAAGATATGGAATCCACGATTTCTCCATCTGGATTATAGAGCAGGACCTGTTCTCCGGCTCCATTCAGGGAAAATCCGATTCTCATCCCGGGTCCCGGCGCCGAATCAGCATAGATTAGCAACCTCTGCCCCGCACCGATTTCCGCTCCTGCCGGAAAGACAAACTTACGGGTTTCCGCTGGGTCATCCGTGATCGAGTAACCCGACAAAGACCGTCTCGAACCGGCATTAGCCAATTCGATATAATCGGGAAACCGGCCGTCCACCTCATGGGCAGATTCGTTGACTGCAAGCACTTCGCTGAGATAGAGCGTTCCGTGGGAAGACTCCTCCGAGAGCAGGGTGGCAGGGGCAAGCGACGGAGGAACAGGACCGAGTTCCTCATCCACTATTCCGCTCACGAAGGCCCGGCGGGCATCCATGAAATCAATAAGCTCCTCGAGGTCACCCTGAGGGACCCATCCCGAAAGGTGATTGACCAGGAGAGCATCGAACCTCTCCTTCGAGAAACTCGTCTGGATCAGGTCCCGGAGCGATTGAAAATACCGCGCCCTTATGGAGGGCTCTTCAAACAGGGGCACCAGGGGCTCAAGCGCCTGACCCGACCGAACCATGTCAAACAGGGTATGCTCGGGATTGGTGATCCTCGATCCGTCACCCCTGCCCAGAATGGTATCCAGATCATGTGGAATGAACACGAATCTAGGATCAAGTGCGCCCCTGTAGATACTGTAATCGTCATCCGTCCCGTTACTCGCATTGGTCTCACCATTGGCAATGAGCGTCTCGACTGCAAACCAGCGCATCCATTGATCGAGATTCGCCACGGCCTCGACCTGATCGAGGTAATCCGCATCGTTATCAGCCTGGTTCATTACACGGAGAAACTCATCCAGATCCGTCCAGTCATTCTCTGATTCGTTGGTCTGCTTTCCCCATCCGTCACGGGGGTATCTCTCCAGGTTTCCACCCCTGTAAGCCCAACTGACGTCGGGACGCACTTTCTTGTAGAGATTTCCCTGCGAGTCACCGTCCATCTTGTCATCCACAAATTCAAAGTTGAGCGGTTGGACGTGGACAAAGCTGCCATAGTCTTCCTCGCTGTCCCGGGCTGGATTCTGGCCGTTTCTCCTGAACGCAATACGCTTGCTGTCCGGAGCAGGCAGGTCGCTCGCCTGAAAGAGCTTCATCCCTATGAACTGAAGCCACGTGAACTGCGTGTTCAGGTTCATCTGACTTGCGCCATTCCAAGACCGGTCACGGGGAAGATTCAACCGCATCGGCGGCGGATTATCCTGACGACTACTCGCCCCCCTCACCCTTACGCCACACTGATAGCGGACGACCGGACCACTGCAATCGTCCGCAATAAGGGTGCAGTGGTGCTGTGCGTTTGAATCACGATCGATTCTTGAAAACGCCCGGCTTTCCGCTCTTGTCATCACCACCCGGTAGATCCCTTCTCCTTCCGGATTGGGCTCATCATCAACCTGATAATGAAGGTTGGCTACCTGACCGATACTGGCAGGTGCCGGCCAGGTTCGCACATTTTCCCCATCCGTAGCTGAAAGATAAAACTCCACAACTGTGCCATCTTCCATGGCAGGAAGATTTGCTGCGAATAATCCATCACCCGCATCACTGTCATCGTGCAGGCCATCATCCGACATTACGACCGTCGAAAATTCAGGAGCTTCCAGAGATGACACCCTGTAGAACAGGGTAGCAGACAGCCCCCTCCTCGAAGTATCCTCCAAACGAGCCCGTATTGTCACCGTATCGGTAGAGCGCGGAACAAGAGGAGCGTGCTTAACACCCGTAATCAGGGGAGCCATCTGGCTCTCTTGCAGAACCGATGAATTGGCCGCCCCAGGGGTAGGCCCTCCCTCACTGGCTCGCCAGTTCTGCCCGGATTTATTGGTGAGGGCTGCATGAATAAGTTCAAGTGACTCACCGGTTCCATCATGATCCGCACTCCAGGTCCATCCAGCCTCGCCTGTATCCGTCACCCTTGTTCTCACCGCCCAGTCTCCCTGGTCATGATAGTTCACCTCATCCACCTGGTTACCCTTGTCATCAACCAACCTGATCCGTTCTCCCCTGTTACTCAGGGACCCGGTCCATCCTCCTGCGATGTAATCAACCTCTCCATGGATAGCTGCAAACTCCACAGGATCGGCCGCTACTACAAGAAAGTCCCCGGCTGGAAGGGTCAGATCGGGCAGAGTCAGACTGATCCCATTTGTGAAACTCCAGTCCTTCACTTTCACGGGACCATCACCGATGTTGAGCAACTCAATAAACTCGTGAGCGGGATCAGAACTTTCCGGATGATACATGATTTCATTGATCACGATCGCATCGGAAGCGCCCCCAATCTGAATAGTAACCGTGCCGGGGCCTGAATACAGGAATCCGTCACTGACCCGGTAGGTGAAAGTATCCACCCCCGAGAACCCGGGCGCATGGCTGTAGCTGAATGCCCCATCCTCATTCAGGACCAACTCGCCGTGAACCGGGGGACTCATCACCGAGACCGCAAGGGTCCCGCTATCAACGTCATAGTCGTTTGCCAGGACCCCGACTGCCGCAGCAATGACCAATTCCTGGTCTGAAATCGCCAGATAGCGATCCTCCACTGCAACGGGTGAATCATTCACCCCCGTAATCGTAAGATTAACAACTACTGGAGCCGAGGATCGCTCCCCTCCTGTCGCAGTATAGATAAAGGAGTCCACCCCGGCGAAATCCTCATGCGGTGCATAGGAAA
>Ga0163180_10000849_pt1 | contig 17518 bp, 10 predicted proteins | sample AtlANTMetagenome_2_FD_109647 | JGI IMG/M metagenome (GOLD analysis project Ga0163180, IMG submission 109647) | Marine eukaryotic phytoplankton communities from the Atlantic Ocean - Atlantic ANT 4 Metagenome | ecosystem: Environmental > Aquatic > Marine > Oceanic | place: North Atlantic Ocean...
CTAACTTCAGCCGCAGCACTCGATGTAATTACTCACGATTTTGAAATGATATTCAAGATTGGAGGTAGTTCAGGAACTCCTCGTATAGAGGTGAAAATGCCACAATGTCATGTTGAGGTACCAACTCACTCTATTGAGGACGTGATTTCTTTGGAATCTACGTTTACCTCGCTACAAAGCGATATGGAAAGCAACATTGTAGATGACTTAGAACTCAGCATACACGGTGTAGCACTTAGCTAATAGAATAGGCGGGGGTAAAACCCCGCCATATTCATGGGAATAAAATGGCAAAAAATAACTTAAATAATTCTTTAGACGACCTATATGACTTTTTATTTCCAAAAGGAGCAGAGTCTGGTTCTGATAATTTATTAAGAAAAGAGTTAAATAAAGAAATTCATATTTTTTCTGTTCATAAAGAGACTGTAAAAAATCAACTTCTACAGCATCAAGAAGCTTTAGGAGGCGCAGGAAAGACTAAAGATGAAAGAAAACAATTACCTAAGCATAGTCCCTTTGGTTCTAGCGATGCAGGACTGCTAGAAGAATTTGCCGGGGACCTAATTGAGGCTTTAGCGGATAAAGTCGATAGCGGGAAGTATGCAGGAGCCGAAGTAGAAACCATAATTCATCCTCGTAAGAATAGTGGAAAATTATTAAAGATTAAAGTTTCTGGTTCTGCACAGCCATATAATACTTTAAGTACTCTTAGATCTGATGTAGGGGGCAAGCTAATGAAAACTCCCAAGTATAAGAAACTTTTTGCAAAAAGCTATCAAAGTGCTGGATACTTAATGGCAATAGGACACGATGTTGGTGTTGTAAGTGCAAAAGGTTCTGCTATTGTAAATGAGTTAGAAGATCACCAAGGTATAATAATAGGTGGTATAGATGTCGCAAAAGATGCTATAGATTTGATTAAGAAGTTTGATTTAAAATATAATCTACAGTTAGAACATTATCGAGATGTAAAAGTTGAAGGAGGCAAGCTAACAAAGAATGTAGAAGTTCATTCTAATCTTGAAGGACACTTCTATAATTCTGTAGTTAAAGCAAATCGAGAAGGAGATTTAGGATTTTCTGAAAAAGAGATAGCAAAGAAAATACAAACAGTTTTAAAAGGTATTCGTAAAAGAATAAATAAGCATTTTGCTAGTTTAGGAGCAGATGAATTTGCCAAAGTAGAGACTTCTCAGTCGATGATAGATGACATGAAAGCGATGTTTCTTTTTAGTAAAAAAGTTAAAAGAGCTACTAAAAACAAAAAGATAGTAAAAAAACGTCCTACTAAAATAAAACAGCCTAAAAATTTCTCAGATGAATCTAAGTCAAGAGAGCGTAAGATGACTACTGTATCTAAGCAGGATAAAAATTATTCTGCTATGCCTGCAAGAAAGTCTCCGACAAAAGAAAAAGCTTCCACGGAATCTAATAATCCTGGACAGCTAATGGCGTTAATAAACGCAAAACTGCCACAAACAGTGGCAAGAAACATGGGACCTCCAGGTCTAGAAAATCGAACAGGACGCTTTGCCGGCAGTGTTAGAGTAACAGATGTTAATCGAACTGCTCAAGGGCACCCTAGTATTGGTTATTCTTACCAGAAGAATCCTTATCAAGTTTTTGAAATGTCACACGGAGACCCTAGATGGGCTACTCCCGATCGTGATCCTAGAAAACTGATAGATGCTTCCATAAGAGAAATCGCAGCCCAGTTTGCAATAGGAAGGTTTTACACACGGAGAATTTAAGTGGAATTTTTTAGAGATATTGATACTTATATGGATTTTAACGGTAGCTTTTATAAGTTGCACGTAAATAATGTATCTTTTAATCAAACTTTTAAGCAAAAAGGATCTAAGAAAAAAACTTTACACACTCCGTCTAGCCTGATAGAAGGGTCAGAAATAAACGAAGCTAATCCGGCTCAGTTTGACCTAGAATTGCTAATGGTTGACGAAAGTTCTCGCTATCAACACTACCCCCTTCAAGCACTTTTAAGTAATACAAATGATACGTTAACTACGTTTGACTTGTATATAGATCCTTCTCTTGCAAGCGACGCTTCTAGAAAGATGTATAAACTAACAACTTGTGTGATAGAAAGTGGTTCTTTTACTATTAATAGAGGAGAACTTATGATAGTATCTTTACAAGGTTCTGCTTCTAAATTAACTAGACAGGATTACACTGCTTTTAATATTGGAAGTTTTATTACCTCTGCTAATACTGTATATGCTATACCTAAAACTGTAAATGTAACTATAGCAGGCACAGTGTTAGATAACGTCACAGGAATAAGTTTAGAGATCCAGAATAAAATAAAATGGACACAAAACAATACTTTACAAAATTCTTTGACAGCAATAACAGCTACTAGCTCTACATATCCTACTTCGTTTAGTTTAACAGGGAGAGAAGTAGCTGGTAGCATTACTACGTATGTTGGTTCGCAAGTTTCTGACATACAAACTTGGAAAGAGGATATTGGAGTAAGAATACAAGCAGGACTGGCTGCTAATAATTATCAGTTAGATGCTAATTTAACTCCATGTTCTTTTACAAATAGAGTGGCTCCTACAGAGGTGTTTACTCAAGCTTACGATTTTCGTATGACAGGAAGCCCCACAAACTTAAATACTTTATTCACTTACTAGGAGAAAAATAGTGAAATTAGAAGACTTAATGATAGATACTAAGACAGCATGGATTGATTTTCCGGGCTGTGACAATTTCTCAGTAGAAGTAGCAAATCTTTCAAGAAAAGAGCTACTAAATTTAAGAAAGCGTTGTATCAAAACAAAATTTGATAGAAAAACCCATCAAGCAGTAGAAGAATTGGATGATGATAAATTTGTTTTTGAATTTACCAAAGCTACTGTAAAAAACTGGAAAGGATTAAAACTTAAATACTTAGAAGAATTAATCTTAGTAGAACTAGGAGACAATGACCCTGAAGCAGAGTTGGCATTTGATTTAGAAAACGCACAATCGTTAGTTTCTAACTCTGCGGATTTTGATAATTGGATAAACGAGGTGGTTTTTGACCTTGCCAATTTTCGTGGAAAGTCAGAAAGAAAAACTGTGGACAAGACTAGAAAAGTGGCAGAAGCATAAAGACTCAAAAATGGACAAGGATAGATACTTGTCCATGATGGATGAGCTAGGGCAAGAGCCGGTTCTAGAAGAAATTCCTCCTGGAATAGAAGACTTTCCAAATATAGTAATTGAAGGTATAAATACTTTTAATGCTTTAGGAGACAGAATATATCCTGAAATTGGTTATATAGGAAAAGACTATACTAATTTACCTCTTTATATAGAAATGTATAAAATTGAAGACACAGATACTTTTTTAGAAATTATACTGAGGTTAGATTCAGAAGCTATCAAAACTGCTCAAGATAAATTGAAGCGAGAATATGATAGAATGAAAAGGAAAACCAAATAGTGGCTAATGATAGACTAATATTTGAAGTAGTTGCAGAAGGCAAAGGCTTAAAAGTTGTTCAAAAAGATGTTGATGCAGTAGCAAGCGGCGTTGAACGAACTGATGCTGCTCGAAAGAAAGCTGGTAAAGGCCAAGATGCTTATAATAAACGAGAAAAAGCTCTTTATCAAAGCGGCCTTTCTGCTTCTAAAGGTTTTTCAAAAATGAATCAAACGATCGGAGGCGGTTCTTCCGGTCTAGTAGGAGCTTACGCTACTTTAGCCGCAAACGTATTTGCTGCAACTGCTGCTTTTCAAGTATTAAAAGAAGCGGCTGCATTTGAAAATCTGATATCGGGTTTAGAAGCTGTAGGAGCTGCCGCAGGTAGAAATCTTACTTTTGCCTCAGAAAAACTAGTAGAAGTTTCAGGTTTTGCTTTATCTACTGAACGTGCAATGCGTTCTATGGCGTTAGGTGTCTCTTCTGGATTTAGTACAGAACAAATGGAAAAACTGACTACGGTAGCGAGAGGTGCCTCTCTTGCTCTTGGTAGAGATATGGGCGACGCAATGGATCGTCTTACACGAGGTGCCGCAAAGTTAGAGCCTGAAATTTTGGACGAATTAGGAATTATGGTTCGTCTTGATGATGCTACTGAAAGATACGCTACGACCATAGGTAAATCTGTTGGTCAGTTATCTCAGTTTGAAAGAAGGCAAGCTTTTTTAAACGCAATTCTAGAGCAAGGAGATAAGAAGTTTGGGCAAATAGCGGAAAGTATTGATACAAATCCCTACGATAGACTTGCGGCTTCTTTAGCAAATCTTCAAAAAGTAGTAGTTAGTGCTTTTAATAAAGTATTAGGGCCTATGATAAGTCTTTTAGCTGATAATATGGGAGCTTTAGCTGCCGTAGTTGTTTTATTTGGTTCTACTATTGTTCGTACCATGATTCCTGCTTTAAATAATATGTCTCAAGGAATGGCAAATAATGCTCAAAGAGGCGCAGATTTGGCAAAGGTACAAGCACAAAATTTAGATATAAGTACTAAACTTCCTAAAGCCTATAGAGAGGCTATAAAAGGAATGGATGACGGAACAATATCGGCAGGAGGTTATAAAGATGCTATGAACAGCTTGAATGCCTCCGATAGAAAGTATTTAGCAAATATGAGTGAGAAAGAGGCAGCTGGAAATAAAGAAGGAGCCTCTTTTAAAAAATCCTCTCTTGGAGTAAAAGAAAATAATATAGCAAGAGTTCAGCTCGTTAGAACTTATAAGCTACAACAAGTAGCAGCTGCTAAACAGTCTATGGCTAATGCAGTAGAAAGTGCTTCCCAACAAGGATTACGAGCAGGTTTTAAAGCGTTAAGTATTTCAGTAAAAGAATTAAGTGCAGCTAAAATGGTCGGTGTCACTTCAGCGTTCTCTCTAAGAGGTGCTTGGGCAGTGTTACAAACAGGAGCACTTGCTACTGCTGGAGCGGTTAAAGTACTTGGGGCTTCTTTAATGGCTGCTCTAGGTTGGATATCTTTAGTTGCAAGTCTAGCTTTTATGTTATATGAAATATTTAAAGATCAATTATTTCCTGTAAGTGAAGTAGAAGAAAATGCTGCAAAAGTTAACGCTGCTTTAAGTTCTGTAAAAGATACTGCAGAGGCTTTTCAAAAAACAACAGACAGAGATGATAACCCTGCGTCTGTTGCTATTGCTGGATACAAAGCTCTTCAGGGAGTTCTAATTGAGTTAGAAGGAGCAATGCTTTCAAATACTCGAGCTTCTAAAAAGCAAGCAAAAGAACTTTCAGATGCGTTTAGTAACTCGTATAAAGAGCAAGTAGCAATAGCAGAAGCCGCACAAAAAAGAGTTAATGAACTACAAGCACAAGGAGCAAACAGAACTCTTATAATGACAAGAGGCCAAAGAATGGCTAAGGAAGAATATGACGAGCAAGTATCAATAGTAGAAAAAGCTAATAAGCAAATGAAAAACTTGCAAACGGATTATATAGAGGAGCAGAAAGCCGGGGCAGAAGAACTTAAAAATAATTTACTTAATAATCTTAATACTACTATTACAAATATTGAAAGCTCAGACGCTTTTGGAAAGTTTTCAAAACATCAAATAGCTGCTTTAGACCAGTTAAAGAAAGAGATAGATGATGGTACAGTATTTGACGAAGCAGATATAAAGAAAAGATTTGCGGTTATAGTAAATCCTATTGGTTCTATTGTAAGTGCTTTTGAAGGAGCACGCGATGCTGCCTCTCAGTTCAATGCAGAAGTTAATAAATTAGATCAAAAAGCACAAACTCCTTATGACAATGCTATAAAAGCTGCAGAAGGGTTACAAAAACAGTTCACGCAATTAGATAAGGAAGGATATTTAGCAGGAGGTTTAAATGAAGCGAATTTACCTGAGGATATTAAAGAACAAAGAGACTTACTAATAGCGGAGTTGAAAAAACAATTAGGAACAGACAGGACTCTTGGACAAGAAGAAATAGATAATTGGATTTCTGGTTTAAATACAGCTAGAAACGTTATGATTTCAACTCAAGCTGAAGTTAAAAAACTACAAGGCGAAACAAAAAGGTATGCTTCTTTGGCAAAACAAATAGGCGGCCCCGCAGCTATGAAAGCACAACTAGAATCTGAAAAGAAGTTAAGTGCAGCAAGACTAGCTGGAATGGAAGCAAACATTCAATCAGAGCTAGGTCTTCGTGGAAACGTCACAGACAAAAGATTAAAAGAAATAGAAGCAATGGACGAGGGAACGGAAAAAGAAAAATTGCTTGCAGAATTTACTAAAAGACGTGCCGAGGTAGAAGAAGACATTGCTCATTTAAGGACTGATGTAATTGCTGAAACAAACAGACAGAGTATAGAAGATACAAAAGAACAACTCAAATTAGATGTTGCTAGAGAAGAACAAGCTAAGCGATTATTACAAGTACAAAGTCAGGGATTAGCAGCTCAAAAACAAGCTCTTGATGCTACTATGAAACTTTCCGAAATGGAAATGCAGTTAGAGAACGCAAGAAATCGAGGAAGGTCTTTAAAAGAAGGAATAGATCTAAGGCCTGGACAACAACTCAGACAATTTCAAAAATTTGCAGCAGCCAGAATGGAAGTAGCTATAGCAGAATTTGACGTAGCAAAAGCAAGAATAAAAATTGAAAGAGCTTTGTTAAACGCTAAAACCGCATTACTGAAAAAAGAAGTAGAAGCAATGCGTGCGTTGGAAAAAGAAGGTTCTAAAGAATATAAAGGTCTTACTGACATAATAGATAGTATATCAGAGATACCCGATGCTATGGATATTGTTTTTACTCAACAAGAGAGAGCCGCTGATTTAGCCCTCAAAGTTTCTCTTAAAAGTTTATCTGTAGAAAAAGAAAAACTTCGTATTGCAGGAATGCAGTCGCTTTTAGGTAGTGGCAGTGGCGGTGGATTTGGCAAGGGAGGACAAGGTATAGCTGATTTTAGTAATAGCTTAATGAAATTTACAGAAACCGCAGAAGCCCTAGGCCAGCAAGCCTACGCTGATAATTTAATGAAAAAACAACTAGTACATTTACGAAAAATACACGGTCCTGATTATGAAATGTCTCCAGAAGCAATGGCTGCTTATACAAAAGCTTTTAATCAAGCTGCTGGTAATATAAACTGGGGGCAAGCTTTTAATGCGATGGATCTTGCGGATAAAATAGCTGTTGTATTTGAGCCTATAGCAGCAATGTTTGATCAGTTATCTACTATTCAAACTGATAAAGCAAACGAATTAGCAGCGTACGCAACTGCTATGAGAAATACTGCTGGAATGATGCAAAGCTTAAACATAGAGGGAAATCCTGCGGGCGCATCAGAGATGGGTCCTATAGAAGCGTTAAATGACTTATTCGCTGGCAAAGATAGACAGGGTGGCCCTGCAGAAGCAATACAAGGAATTGCTACCGGCATAGGAATGGTTGCTCAAGGAATGGCAAATATCTATGGAATAAAAGCGGCACAAACTGCGGATAGTATAGCACAAATTGATAAAGAAATAGCCGCTACTAAAAAATTAGGGCTTTCAAAAGAAGAAAAAGAAAAGAGAATAATGGCCTTAGAGAAGAAAAAAGAGGCCTTAGAAAGAAAGAAATTTGCAATGCAAAAGAAAATGATGCTAGCTCAAGCTATAGCGGCTACCGCTGTTGGTGTTGCCATGGCATTGACTATACCTCCTCCGGTAGGTTGGATCATGGCAGGAATAACAGCCGCTATGGGAGCAGCACAAATAGCCGTAATTTCTGGCTTAACATACCAAGGCGGAGGTAGTAGTTCTCCTCCTGGTAAACCTTCAGCAGTAGGAATGGGAGAAAGATCAAACAAAGTAGACTTATCACGAAATAATGTAGCGGGTGAACTTGCTTACATGCGAGGAGAAAGAGGCACAGGAACAGGAGCTTCTAACTTTACTCCTGCTTTTACAGGCTATCGACATAGAGCAACTGGAGGTGCCGCATATGTGGTAGGAGAACAAGGACCGGAGTTATTTGTACCAGAAGTACCAGGACAGATAGTTGCAAACGATGAAATAGGAGCAGGAGCAGCTCCTGTAACCGCAAACTTTACAATTAATACTATTGATGCTTCTACGATGGAACAGACTTTAAATACACAACGTGGAAATATAATCAATATGATAAGAGAAGCCGCAAATAGCTCTGGAGAACCTTTCTTAGAGAGTGTGGATACTCTAGGCTTGCAAACAGAAGAAGGAGTAACGTAAATGTCAGCTTTTAGTGATTTTTTAAATGTACTACCAGATCCTAGTATTTATATAGCGGATGCGGGGGAGTCTAGTAGCTCTAATACTGGTGCTATTCAAGGGCCCGGTTTTGCTTCTGTAAAATTTAAATCTAATGCGCCTACTGTTGTGTCTAGTACTAATTCTAATCGAGTAGTTTCTAGAAGAATAGCGGGGCAAAAGTGGGAAATAGCAATAACTTATAATCCGATGACAAGAGACGAATTTGAACCTGTTTATAATTTTTTACTCTTTCATGGAAGATTAAATACTTTTAAAGTCAGACTACCTCAGTATCAAACTATGCGAAATTCAGGGTGGGAAAGCAGAGTAACAAGTAATAATATTTTAGTAGCAGGAGCCCACTTAGCAGGGTCTCCGACTTTACTAGTAGATAATGCTAGCTCTACTTCATCAACTAATCCTAGACCTGGAGATATGTTTACTATAACAGACACAAATGACTCTTTGCACACAAAAGCATATAGAATAGTAAGAGTAGAAACTACAAATAACTATAAAGGTACTCAGCCCGGAGCAGACCAAAGAAAGCTGTGGATTCATCCGCACTTGACTCGGGCTACTGCAAATAATCAAGTAGTTAATTTTGCTAATCCAGAAATCAGAGTTATAATGAACGAAGATATTGCAGAATATAATTTAAACACAAATAATCTTTATAGATTTAGCCTAAATTTGGTGGAAGCAAATGCCTAGAATTGATAATGCTCTATTAAGAACATCTTTAGACAATAATGACCCTTTTATCTATGCTCATTTGATTAAATTTGAGCGTCCTAGAGATATTGAGGTTGAAAATGAAAACGTAGTATTTGATACTGACGCATCAAAGTTTGCGTATATTACTGATGGTTCATATAATATTTCTTATGATGACGGCTCTAAGGACCTGCAAGGAAACTCAAATGGAGCGCAAGTTTACGTAGCCAGTAAAGTTACTAGTTTGAGTAATATTTCTGAAAGTTCCGAGTTAAAAATTAGTAATCTTAGTCTAAAACTCGATGCTACTAATGCCGGTAAGTCTTTTGCCGCTGTATGGACTATTAGTGGGTCTTCTGGTACTACCTGTACTTTACAACTAACTCCCGGTACTGGTCGAAACGGCTTTATGGAAGAGGGCTTTCAAGAAGATGATACAATCACGTTCTCGACAGGTAGTAATACAGGAAAAAATTTTCGTATAAAGAAAATTCAAACTTATATAGACGAAACTCCAGATCCTGATGTACATTACCCCGGCTATAAAGTTACACTAGAGATAGCAGAAAAAGGAGGTACTCCTACAAATGAAACTTCCGTATCAGGAACAATTAGTTTAGACAGTTCTGAACTAAATACTCTAATTTCTGAAACTCAAGCAACTAATTTTGTAAACAGAAAAGTGACTGTTTATAAAGCATTTCTGTATCCAGACAATCCTTCTACTCTAATAGGGGAACCTATTTGTATTTTTTCTGGGATCATAACTTCTGCTGACTACAATCAAGATCCTTATAAATCTGCAATAGTTAGTTGGGGAATGAAAAGTAACTGGGGAGATTTTCAACAAGTAAGAGGAAGATTAACCTCAGCAGAGTTTCATCAAGCCCTAGACGATAAAGGAAGACCCAATCCTAAGGCTACTTTACGCCCTGAATACGCAAGGGATTATGGGTTTCAACATGCAGATCGTGCTGTTGATATTACTGCCATCTACCAAACTATGGTGACTAAAACTAGAACTTGGTATAAAAAGAAATGGTTTAAGAAAAAGTTTAATATGGAAGAATATGAGGTAGAAGAGGATCGACAGGTAGATCTTGATTTTAACCTTCAGTCAAAGTATCTTCCTTTAATTTATGGAGTTAGAAGGACTGCGGGTAATCCTATATTTGCGGACACAGCTAAAAATGGTCCTGATAAAGTATTTGTTGCAGAAGCTATTTGCGAAGGGCCTATACACGGTATTTTAAACATAGGATTAGACGAAAAATCGACTATTTGTTTAGACGATATAGACGAAGGGACAAGAGGTACAAGTGCTTCTGATGAAAATACCGATGTCGTATGCTATGGTAGAGCGGATGCAGGAACTGTTATAGGAGGTAGTGGAAATACTGCTGTCGCAACAGTTAGTTATAATAGTAATAATAATCGATCTAATTCTAACACTACTTACAGTTCTGGAACTACAGGTATTGGAATTGGAAGCCATGAATTTGATGCTGTAGATATGCAACATTTAATGAATCAAATGGATGACTCAACTCGTTCAGATTTATTAGCTGCTACCACTCCCGGAGATCCTAGCACCAATGATGCTGGTATGGTGCATGAAGAAAATTTTCAGTATAATACTCCTGCTTATATTCAAGGAGAATTTCATGCGGGAACTTCACATCAAAAAGTTTCTAAGATGTTGTACGAACAAGCAAATGATACAAGCAGGGGATTTCAATTACAGCATAGTATTTATGGAAATAATTTATCAGGAGACTATTGGGGTGCTTCCCATCAGTTATTAGATACTGCATATGTTGCTGTAAAACAAACAATTACAGATGAGGATACTACCGTAGTTCCTCTAGACTATACTGTAAAAGGAAAATTAGTAGAATGTAAAAATTATGATGCCAGCTACGAACATCACGCAGATCCGGGCTACAGTTCTGAAGATATTTCTGCTTTTAATTTAGGAGATACAGTAGATATAAAAGCTACAAAAGCTTTTAGTTCAGGAGGTACTAATTATTCTGCGGATCAAGTTTTAGCTAATGATGTAACTATAAAAGACCTCTTCTTTTTTTATGCAGGATCTCGAACTAAAAACTGGAGAATTCGATGGGACTTAACTGCAGCTCAGTCTAATTTGCTAAAAAATGCAAAAGAATTTTATATGGAAAATTCTAATAACGATGAGTGGCACATGGTTACTTTTGATGCCACAGTAAGCACAACTGTAGGAAACTACTTACTAGCAGATATTACTGCAGAATCTGGAACCAATAATAGAACTGTTACTTTAGAAGCAGGAGATTGGCCTTCCAGTTTATTAGACTTTTCTTCAATGGGTTACCGAGGTACTATAGTACAAACAGACTTTCCGACTACAGGACTATTAAGAAATCTAGGAAGCGATTTTAAATTAACTATAGCAGCCAGTGGAAGTACTTACACTTCAACTTTTCCTAGTTATGTAAATAATAAGTCGGGAACTAGTAATACGGGCATGGTTATTACTAATATGGTTTATTTGCATAGTAGCAGTAGTGACTTTGCTGGTTCTGATACTACTATGTATGATGGTAAAAAATTAACAATTACAAAAACTTTAGATAGCGGAGACCAAGTATTAATAGAACGTATTGTTGAAGATTATAAAGTAGCAAGTGGAGTTAAAGTTTTTACTGTTACTTCGCCTTTTCATGTAGATGAGCTACCTCGAGCTGGAGATACTGTGACGGTAGATCTTGGAGAAAAAGATGTAAGAGCTACTAGTAATCCTGCTATGATTTTGTACGATTATATGACTAATAAAAGATATGGAGGAGCAATAGACACAGATATTATAGACACTGATTCTTTTTTGCTTTCTGCGCAGACTTGTGATACTCCTTCTGATGTAACAATATTAATGACAGGAAGTGTTTCTGGTGTAAATGTTGGAGATGTTTATAAGTATAATACTTCAGGAATTAGCAATGCTAATGCTTTTTGGCAAGGTAAAGTTAAATCTTTTTCAACAACAGATAATACCGTAACTTTTACAGCTTGTATTGGAAAAGTAACACATAAATATAATGATTGGGCTTACAGAAACATAGGAGAAGTAGTATGGGACCCAGAGGCAACCACTTCAGACCCTTCTAATTGTAGAAGAATTACAACTGCGGGACAACAAACTAGCTATTCCTCTAATTCTACTCCTATAACGACAATGCCTTTTGTAAAAGTTTCTGGATCAGGACCTACTGCTTTAAACGCGAAAACTGATGAAGCTAATCCTGCCTCCTATAGTTTATATGATTCTGATGACGTAAAGTATTGGAAATATTTAAACTGGGATTCCCAAGACCAAAGATGGGTAACTAGACACCAGTGTAATATTGAAATAGATACTTCCGGCCCTGTATTTAAAACAGCTCAAGCAATCATTGACCATTTTAATGGTATAATAAGTTTTGCTGGAGGAAAGTATAAGTTAAGTATAAAAACTCAAAGGGATACAGGAGTTAACATACCTGTGGACAGACCCAGTCACTATATACAAGAAGAAGATATAATAGGCAAAATTTCAATAAAGGACAAAGGTTTGTCTAGGGCTTTTAACTCTTTAACTGCTAATATTAGAGATCCTCAAAATCATTTCAAACAAAGAAACGTAAACTTTTTTAATTCTGACTATTTAAAAGAAGATAGAGGAGTTGTACGTTCTACTAATTTTGGAGTGGATGGAATTACCAATTATTATAATGCTAGAATGATGGTAAAGCAGTTGTTAGACTCTTCTCGTTATAATAGAAGTATAACTTTTAAAATGAGACCAACAGGATTAAACATAGTTTCAGGTGAAATTATTCAAGTAGTAAATGATAGTTTAGGATGGACAGGAAAATATTTTAGAGTTGATACTATATCAATCAGCAAAGATTGTCTAGTAAATATTACTGCGTCTGAGCACCATGATAATGTTTATGTAATTCCCGCACTTAGAAAGAGTGCGTTTTATATAGATCCTAGCTCTGAAAAAATAGCAAAGATTCCAAGTGTTCCTACAGGACTAGCTTTAGTTTCTGCTACTGTGTCTTCTCCTAATATATTAACATGGAACCCTTCTACAGGTATATCTCATACTAATGGATACTACGAGATATGGAGAGCAACTAGTAAATCTGGAAATTCTTCTATAGCGGTAACTACTCACGCAGAGTTAGCCGGTGTAGTTGCTGCAGAAAAAGATCATTCAACTTCAAATAAACCAAAGTTTGTGGATATTGGATTTAGTAATACGGCAGAAGTCACTTACTATTACTGGATTAGAGCATACAATACCCTAACATTACAGACTACAGGAGGTGCTGCAGGTGCCAGTAAGAATTACTATAGTGCTTTCAATGCAAATTCTAACTATGATGGATTAACAGCAGTTGCTGCAGTTACTACTACGGTTAAAAACGGCGAAAGTACTATTAGTGTAAATGTAAAAAGAAATGCTGTTTCTGTAGAGTGTAACTCAGCTGGTACTCCAATTTTAAGTGGAGGTTCTATTCCTAATTCTGGAAATGAGTTTTATGTCTATGAAGGACTTACTGCTTTACAGTTTGATGGTGTAGGAGTTAATAATGGAACATGGAAAGTAACTATTACTCCAACTAATGTCACCCCCGGTGCCATAACAGATGGTGGAGCACATGCTGTCGTTGCAAATGCCACCGCCCTTAGTGCTACTATTGGGGAACTCTCTTTTGCCTTTACTGGAAAAACTGCAAATGGTACTTCTTTTTCTTTTACTAGAACACAAGAGTTTTTTAAGCAGATACCCGGGGAGACAGGAACAGCGGTAGAGTTAGCACCTAGTAAATATGTTATTAATTATACTAAATCAGGAAGTGAAAGTGACACGATAACTTTTACTGCGACTCCAAGAAATATGTCTAATCTCAGTCCTCAATATGAGTTTAGTGTAGGAAATTCAGTAAAACAAAGTTATGGCACATCAGCAACTTTTACGCTAGCAGACACTGATGAGCCCGCATCAGGAAACTCTATTTTAGTATCCGTTAATGTTAAAGACGGAGGCACAGGAGACGTTCTAGCGGGAGACTCCGTTTCTATTTACGGAGTTCAAGACGGTAAAGACGGTATTACAGGTTTCTTGACTAATCCTACTGTGGCTATTCCTGCAGAAAATGACGGAAGTTTAGCCTCCAATGCCTTAGACGTTGCAGAAGGGACTTTTAAAGTATTCATAGGAGGGCAAGATAGAACCACGCATAGTGCTGTAACTTTTGCCGCTTCTAATGCTTCTGGTATGTCTGGTTCAATTAATTCTACTACTGGTGCTTATACTACTTCTGCTTTGAGCGCAGATAAAGCTAATATAGATTTTACTGCTACTATAGCGGCTAATGCTTCTTTAGGTATCGAAAGTGCTATAACTGTAGGACCTCTTACTTTTTCTTTAGCTAAGTCTAAAAAAGGAGATCAAGGAACTTCTATAACAGGAGCCACAGGACCGAGAACTGCAACGGGGAATCTTTATTTTAATGCTTCTTCTTCCAGTGCTCCAAGTGCTCCTACTGCTTCTGGATATGTATTTAGCAGTGCTAGCTTTACTTCTTTAACCACCAACTGGATATACTCTCCTCCTACCTATGCAAGCGGAAATACTAATAAGTATTGGTATGCTACTTATACTGTGACAGAAGCTAGTTTTGGAGGTACACAAACTATAACTATAGGAACAGTAACTCAGGCTATAGGATTTAGTGGTTTAGTAACTTTTACAAGTGCAACAGCCATTGATAATGGTAGTGGTAACAGTTTAAGTTTTGGTTCAGGAGGTACTACAGCAATAGACGGAGGAAACATAACTACAGGAGTTGTAAATTTAGGAACCTCTAGTGGTATGGCAATTCGTCAAGGTAAGACAAGTTATTCAAGCACCACAGCAGGTTTCTGGTTAGGAAACGATAGCGGAACTCCTCGTTTTAATTTAGGAGAAGCCAATAAGTATCTTAAATGGGATGGTTCAACCCTTAATATTAAAGGAGGAATACAAGGTGATTTAGCAGGAGGACTTACTGTAGGAACTTCTGGGTTTGTAGCAGGTGGCCAGACAGCTTACAATACTGGAACAGGTTTCTTTTTAGGCTATCAAAGTGGTTATAAGTTTAGTATAGGAAATCCATCAGGACAACGCATTACATGGGACGGTAGTTCTTTAACTATAAATGGTGCAGTAACTTTTAGTAACTCTCCGAATATAAGTGATTTAACTAATGATAGTGGATTTACTAATGATGATGCTGCTAGTGCTGCTCAGACAACTGCGAACTCTGCATCAAATGCTGCTGGTGCTGCTCAGACAACTGCGAACTCTGCAGCAAGTGCGGCTAGTAGTGCAGCAACTGCGGCTAGTGATGCAAATACCTTAGCAGCAAGTAAAATAAGAGTATTTCGTCAGAACGGAACCCCTACCGCCCTTGCTGTAGGAGACCTGTGGTATAGAACAGGGACAGGTGCAGGAGAACATAATAGCCTATATGTTGCTTCTGCATCAGGAACAGGTAGTTGGGTGGCTAGTGATAAAACTGAAATTAATGGAGGAGTAATCGCCACAAATACTTTAGCCGCTGGTAAAATAACTACAGGTAGTATAACTGCGCTTCAAATGGGGGCGGATTCAGTTTCAGCTTCAGAGCTTACTATATCTTCTGCTTCTTCTACTGCAAGTAGTATGTTTTTTGATGGTACTAATAATAGAATTGATATAAAAGACGCAAGCGGAGTGTTAAGAGTTAGAATAGGAAACTTATAATGACTTATGGAGTAGAAATAAAAAATGCAAGCAATGTTGCTACAATAGATGTTAATAGTAGAAGACTAAATATTGTGGCACAAGGAACAACTAGTGCAACTACTCCTTCTTCTGGAAGTACCTATACTGGATATAGTCCTTATATAACTTTTACGGGAATGACTGCAAGTAATACAGATGAATTTGATGTAGCTGTAACTTCTCCCGGTATTGATAGCAGTACAGGGTCTACAGGCCAGTATGATAGAGTAGCAGTAGAAAGAGGAACAAATCAATTTAGATTTGCTTATACTTCTTTTGGTAATAGTAGAACTCTTAGTATAATATATTTTTGTTTTAGGTATTAAAGTATGGGATATGGAATTCAAATAGATAATGGAAACGGAGCAAGGCAGTTAGACTCAGATGTAATTAATTCAATCGCGGTAATATCATCTGGTACTATTGCAACTAATGGAACTATTACAGGAGTTAATTTAACTACTGATTTATTTTTTTATAATATGCCAACCACAGGACTTGGTAATATAGTAAAGAGCGGTACTAATACTAGTGCTACACTTACTAACCTTGGTTCTTCTGTAAATTATGTACGAGGAAAACTTGCTACGGGACTTGCTCCTGATTCTTCAGGAAGTTATGGGGTAGAGATATATAATTCTTCTGGGCAAAGAATGTACTCTAGTAATTACTCAAGAGAGTCAAACATTTTAAATATAAAACCTGCAAACACTCTTTTTCTAGGGTTTCAACTTGGAGGAGGCTATGGAGGTAATAGTGCTGGCAGCAATAACTATGATGGAAATACTAGTAATTTTACTTCGTGGCCCTACCGAAATGGAACAAGTGGAGCAGAGCCGGCTAATTGGAGCACTGCAAACGGGCATAGTAGTTATAAGTTTCTGTATCCTCGACTTATTTATTCTGGAGACCCAGAAGATGTTTATGTTTTTGCTCCTCCTTGGCAAGGAAGTTCTAGTATATCAGGAGCCGCAGGATTTAGAACTTATACAACCTGGGATTATACAAACAATGAAATAGGATTTTCATCTACGTTTCATAGCTCTTTCACTGTTCCTTTTTTAGGAACTTTTATCGGTAGAACAGCCGCAACAAATCAATGTGCAATAATTTTAATGACAAGGAAAGGATAATGACACTAACAATATCGTATGTAGTTTATATAAAGTCAAACGGAGAAATAAATAATTTTGATTCTTATCATGCCGAGTATTCTCCCGCAGAAGGAACAACTAGTGATGGTTATACTATAAAACACATGACTCTCTCACAAGTAGAAGATTTATCAAAAGATACGGCTACTTTTTGTGAAGAATACTGGCTAAAAAATAATACTTGGACAAAAAGATCTATTAAAAAGAATACTTTTTATAGTTGGAACACTAGTACTGAAAGCTGGGATTTAAACAATACTGCATTATTGGGCAGTATAAGATCAGATAGAGACTCAAGACTGTATGCCTCAGACTGGACCCAAATAACAGACAATGCCCTTAGCGACAGTAAAAGAGCAGAGTGGAAAACTTATAGACAGCAGCTCAGAGACTTCATGGCCAGTCTTCCTAGTGATATAGATGACTTAGACGATGTGACTTGGCCCACCGAACCGACTTAACCACCAAGAAAAAAATATACCTTGACAAACGCAGTCTAATTTTGGTATAATTTTTGAGAATGGAGAAATATTACTATGGCAGCAGGAAAGTACAACATTACGATAGATCAGGGAAGTGA
>Ga0163180_10000850_pt1 | contig 17504 bp, 14 predicted proteins | sample AtlANTMetagenome_2_FD_109647 | JGI IMG/M metagenome (GOLD analysis project Ga0163180, IMG submission 109647) | Marine eukaryotic phytoplankton communities from the Atlantic Ocean - Atlantic ANT 4 Metagenome | ecosystem: Environmental > Aquatic > Marine > Oceanic | place: North Atlantic Ocean...
CGATCGTAACTCGTGCCTCTCGTTCGCATCTCTTGAATGGTCGGCGCCGATTTCAACGCCATGAACCATCGACAGACTTCAAAGGAATAAAAGCACCACAGCCGACGCAACGTCTTGGCGACGAACCACATTTGCACCTCGGTGGTGGTGACGATTCCGTCGTTATTCGCGTCCAACATGGTCGTCAAGAGCGTGTGCACGTGATCGGTACCGTCCGTAGCCGCGTTGTCAACCTTGATGAGATCGATTCCGAGCGGAATCAACGACCATACGAGATTCCCCAGACTCCACACGAGCGTCACCTTGATCATCGACGTCACGTGCGTGATGGATCGCTGAATGAACAGAGAGACCCACCAGAGCATGTTCACGCGAGTCGGTCTGATAAAGTTGGACGCCGTCGTGAACGTCCAAGACACCGCCGTCTGCGCAAAATTCGTGTACAAACAGAGCACCGTGATCGCGATGCTCGCCCACACGTCGTCGAAGACGAGCTTGTACAATAAATCCGACACGCCGTGTTTCGCATTCATGCGCACGACGTTGACGAGATATCCCACCGACGCCACCGCCGCTGACAGCGCCACCGGTAAAAACACCTTCATCATGTCTTTCTTGTGCACCGATATCTCGTCATCGTCGTCGTCGTGGCCCAAGGCCAGTCCCAACCCGCCTTCCCGCTGGCCGTCGTTGGCCCGGCGCTTGGGCAAGGAGAAGAGGCCTTTAAACTCATCGAACGAATCCCCCACGCCCGCGAACGACGAAATCGTTCTGCGCCAGCCCTTACCGTCGCCGCGCACGGAACCATCGCCTCGATCATTCCCCGCGCGCGCTCTCGTCGAAGCACGCGCCGTCGCGCGCGCCCCCGGCGTCGCCGGTTGAGATATTTTTCCAATCCGCGGCATCCGCGCCTTTTCCACGGTCGTCGTCGTCGTCGACGGTCGTCTCGTCGTCCATCCGCGCGTCTGGATCGTCTGCATCGCGCGCATCGTTCGGGTCGTCGCGCGCGCGCTTCCTCGCGCGTGCGCGCGTGACGCCGCCGCGGCGCGAATCGATCCCGCCCGGAGGCTCCACGGGGTGTTTGTGTTTGTTAGACGTACGGTGTTTTATATATGTACGGCGCCATACCTCGTCGCGCGCGAGGCGGCGACGGAGTCATCGCGTCCCGCGAGCGTCGCGTCCCGCGAGCGTCGCGTCTCCGTCGTCGTCGTCGCGCGCGCGCCACGCGCGTTCGTTCGCGGTGCGTCGTCCATCGAGGGACGAATTGAATCCATGGTGTCGAACGCGATGGATGCGGGCGAATCGACGGCGTCGACGAGCGGTGCGTCGTGGCGCGCGGTGGCGCCGTTCGCGATGATCACTGTCGTGGCCTCCTACGTCGCACTCGAGCGAGGCACGCGAGCGGTGTGCGGTAAGTTGGCGTACTTTTACGTCCCGAGCGTCGACGAGGAGCCGACGCCGGCGGGGCGAGGGGCGGCGAGGAGGGCGGCGCGAGAGCGCGCGGAGGCGAAGGAGATGGCGACAACGTCGGTGGCGAGAGTGGATTTGCGATTCGAGAGTCTGCGACGGCGGATATTGTATCCAGAGTTGGATCAGGTTGTGTTTTTGACGTGCGTGCTCGCGGCAAACGGAGGCGGCGCGGCGGCGGCGGATCGAGCGTTCGGGACGAGAGACGGGTTAACGCCGGTGATGGCGATGTTCGGGGTCGTGCTCGCGCTCAAGGCGTTGTTTTCGGCGTACATGGACGCGCGGGTGACGCCGGGAACGGAGCGGAAGATTGCGGTGGCGTTCGCGTTCGCGGCGTGGATGGCGTCCACCTTTGTCGTGTTTCTCGCCCCGAGCGCGGTGGTGGATTTCCGTCTCGTGCGCGCCGCGAACGATTTCAACACGTCGCTGGAGAGATACGCGGCGAGAATGGCGATGACGTCTGGGGCGACGCTCACGCCGCCTCGCGTCACCGTCTTGCACGTAGGTTTGACGTATTCAATATTTGCCGCCGTCGTCGCTGGTTTACTCTTCGCCAGCGTGATTCGCGTCATCAAGTGTTATTTGCTCGCGACACAGATGCCCGAGTGGGCGAATAAATACGCGGGTACGTTTGCGGTTCCATCCTGGCGTAAGTTTATTCTGCGCACGGCGTTCGCCGCGCCTCTGATGTCCCTCGTCGTGAGCGCGCCGTCCATGGTGGCAGAACCGCTCGGACTCTCTCCGCGAGCGGAACGAGACGCGCGATGCGGCGTCTTGGTCGTTTCCGGTCTGTGTCTGTTGATGAGCGTGCACCCACTACTGCAAGCGTATTTAGATAGTGGATTGATCACGTGGTACGAAGTGAAAGAGGGCAACGACAAGGAGCGGCTGACGGAGACGGAACGCGCCGTCGTCGAGAGACAACTCGGCGTGACAAACCACCTGGTGTGTAAAGTGGCGCTCCAAATCGCCGCGCCCGCGCTTCTCTTACTCTCGTGCGGCATCGGAGCATGGTGTTACGACTCCATCGACGTCACCGAGAGCACTCTCTCGCGCGGTCTCGTCCCGCCGACCGTCGCGACGTCCGCCTTTGACGCCGTCGGTTGGTTCGCGTGCGCGTGGAGCGTCGTCGTCGGCGCCTCCACCATCGCCTTCTCCCAACCGAAAGCCCTGTTCGCCAACCTCGTACGATGACCGATCGAAAGAATGCGCGGTCTCTTCCTCCGTAGCCGTGTAAGTCGACGATACCGACGCGTCGTCTCTCTCCTCTCCCTCTGCGCGCGTTCGCCGCCAAACCTCACACGTCGAAGCGCGCGCGTCTCGGTTCATGTCGGCACCGTCCCGTCGCGCGCGCTCCTAGACCGATCACACGCCGACACTGATTCATTCGGTTCGTCATCGCGCGCGCGCGAGGCCTGCGCGACGCCTCCGCGACGGCTGCGCGAGCGCATCCATGATCGACCTCGACGCTCTGCATCATGATGAATCGATCGACAGACGACGCTGACGACGACGCACACGTACGCGATGCGCGCGCAGGCGAACGAGAGATTTACGTAACGTTCATCCACCTCGCTAAACCCTCGCCACCCTCGCCGAAGAAGAAGGCGCGCGATGAAGCGACAGAGATTCGGGGAGGGGGTCTCGGACGAGGGAAGAGGCGGGCGCGCGAGATTCGGGACGGGACGCCGCGACGAGCGGTACGACGAGCGCGAGGGGGCGTCGAGAGGGTGGGATCGACGACGAGACGACGACTGGTATCGATACGACGAGAGGTACGAAGACGATCGATACGGTTACGGATACCGCGATCGATCTCCGCCGAGGGCGAGGGAGTATCGGTACGGAGAGTATCGCGATCGAAGAGACGACTGGAACGGCGAACCGCCGCCGCCGCGCGATAATTATCGCGGGCGTTCGCCGCCGAGATATCGCGACGACGACGCATACCATCGAGGAGGCGGAAGAGACCGGTACGATGGGTACCGCGATCGAGATCGCGGGCGTTCGCTCTCTCGCGAGCGCAAGCGTTCGCCCTCTCGCGAACGACGACGGTCGCCGCAGCCGCCTCGCGAGGCGCCTGAGATGTCGCGCGCGCAGTCAGACCAGCGGCCCGTGGCGGTCGATTGGGATTGCGCGCACTGCGGTGCGTTTAATTTCGCTCGAAGAACGGCGTGTTTTCAATGCTTTTCGGAAGACGACGCGGGGAAACTGCGCAGAGAGACGGGTCGAGACGAGTCGTCGGGCGCGGCGTTCGGTCAAGCCACGCGAGTCGTCTTTCTCAAAAACATCCCGTTCGATGTGACGGAGGAGGAGATAGCAAACAAGGTCGCCACCGTCTTGGATAAGTCACAGATTCGCTCGATTCAGATTCCCACGGAAAAGACGACCGGACAACGCAAAGGTTTCGCGTTCGTCGATTGTTCGTCGATTGAAAACGCCACCCTCGTCAAGGATGCGCTCAACGGCGCGACGTTACGCGACGACTGGTCTCACGGAGCGCTCTCGGTGAACTATTCATTCTCGGCGAGATCACAAAAACAGTCCACCGTCAATTCCACGGCGACGAATGCCATTTTGCAGGCCACCGCGGCGTCCTCGATGACGAAATCCGCCGGCGCTCGAGATTCCGATTACGTCTACGACGAGGCGACGGGGTATTATAGACACAAAACGACCGGTGTTTTGTACGATGCAAACACCGGTTTATTCTTTAACGCAGCGACAAAGTCGTGGTACTCGTGGAACGAGAAAACGCAGGAGTACACCGTCGTGGGCTCGGACGCGAAGAGCGAGCGAGACGCCGAACGAAGTGCCGCCGCCGAGCGAGACGCCGCCGAGACAAAGGACAAACGACCCGTCGTCGCCACCGTTTCCTCGGCACCGACGACGACGACGACGACGAAACCACCCGCGACGACCGATGTCGACGACGTGCACGCCGTCTCGCTCACTATTCCACAGTACAGAGACCGCGCGAAAGAGCGACGAAAGCTGCACGGAGAAAACGCGTTGGATCGACTCGCCGTCGGCGCCGACGTCGACGCGACGAGCGCCGCGAGCGTCGTCCAGGGCAGAGTCACGGGTGGAAAAATTCGTGCGCAGAGAAAAAAACCGTGATTCAAACGCGTCCATCGTCCATCAATCATCACACCTAGTCCATTCCTAGCACGCCGCCGTCCGCCGTCGAGTCCCGGCGTCGTCTCGGCCGTCATCATGAGAATCATACTCGCGCGCGCCTCACCCGCACAACCCCCCGCGCGCAGAGCGTGTAACCTCGCGCATTCGCATCGTTCGCGAGTACCCGCGCGTCCCCCGCCCTCGTTCCCAAGCGACGGCTTCGTGCGAATCCATTCAAGAGACGGTTGTCGATCGATCATCGGCACGAATCGAACCGTGTGAAGATGACGCGTGTTCGACGCGCGGTGTGCGCGGCATCGCTCGTGTCGCTGGCGTGCGCGCTCCTGGCTCGCGTCGCGCTCGCGAGTGAGAGCACGCACGTGTTTTATTACAACGACGTCACGCAAGAATCGCGTTGGGACGACCCGGACGGGTTGGCGACGTATCAAGACGACGACGGACGAGACTTTTGGGTGGACGTCGACACGGGTGAGAGCACGTACGAGAGCCCGTTCGAGTGGATGAGCGCGGTATCGGAAGATCCGGCGCACAGTGGACAAAAGTATTACATCAACAAGCGAACGAAGGAGTCGACGTGGGACCGACCGCAGGAGTTCGCGTGGCGACGAATCGAACAGGCGGTCGACGCGCACGAAAAGTACACCGAGAGTGAATCCGAGGAGAACGCCGAGGAATCGGACGGGGAATTGTGATGACGTCTTGCTTCGCATCCTTCGTCGAGACGGGGCGTTGCGCGCGCGTACCATTTGTACCATTCGTTTCGATGAACGCGCAAGAGGCGTCATTCGTCGGCGCGGCGCGTCTCCTCCGTCTCCGTCTTCTCAACCCCCACGACCCGATCCCGCCTTTGAATCAATCCCCATCGATATAATCATCGTGTTTTCTTCATCGCGTCGTCGTTCCCGATGCGCGATTCACCGCGCGCGCGGAGACGCGTCCCGTCCTCGTCCTCGTCGGCGCGAAAAGCTGACCGCCGCGTCACATTTAATCTCGCCTCAATCTTCGCGACGCGTCTCGCTCGTCGCTCGACGACGCCGACGTCGGCGGATCGGTCGCGCGGAGACTCGACGCGAGCCGAGACGCCTCGCTCGCCCGCCGTCGACGGCGACGTCCGTCGACGCGCGTCGCGGGACGGTAAGATGTCCCCGCGCGCCAACGACCGAGGCGAGACGCGCGCGACGATGGACGACGAGGACGCGTCCGAGATCGCGCGAGACGTCGTGGACGAGGGAGAAGACGCGCGTCTCGCGCGACTTGCCGAGCCGTCGACGTCGACGCGTCGCGCGGACGCGCGAAGGGAACCGTTGGTGGAGACGTTCGGGAGACTGGCGAGGACGAGCCGCGCGGCGGTGGCGCACCATCCGCGCGTGCGAGCGATACGACGAGTCGTCGGGAGACACGGAGTGGATGATTTACCGCCGGACGCGACGTTGGTCATGTTCGGTGCGGTTTACTGCGAAAAGGGTGCGGAGGAGGGTGAGGGACGAGACGCGTACGAGCGAGGCAAGGCGGCGTGGACGCGCGACTGGCGTTCGAGGTGTTGGATGACGTATCGTCGAGGATTCGAGGCGTTGGAAACGAGCGAGTGGCGCACAGACGCTGGGTGGGGTTGCACGCTGCGAAGCGCGCAGATGATGGTGGCGAACGCGCTGAGCATACACAGCAGAGGTCGACATTGGCGTCGAGAATTGGAATTGAACGACGGAGGAGACGAGGCGGCGACCGGAGACGACGACGACGACGACGACGGCGACGAGACGGCGACGAGACTGTCGTTTCTCAGCGAGGTGGTGAATAAATTACGAATTCCGGAAAATAGATTCACGAAGCGAGGATGCGACGCGCAGGAGGACATCTTGCGATGGTTCGCGGACGACGCGCGAGCGCCGTTTTCCATTCACAGAGTGTGCGAAAAGACGGCCGAGTGGGGAATACCGCCGGGACGTTGGTTCGAACCGAGCGTCATGTGTCGAGCGTTCGAAGAACTCATCGCTCATGATGAAGCGCTCGGTACGTCTCTCGCGGTGCACGTCGTGCGACCGAGCGAAGATCACGACGGCGGCGTGCCGATGCTGGACGAGCGCATACTTCGCGCAAAGAGCGTCGACATCGACAAGGCGCTCCTGTTGTTCGTTCCTCTCGTCTTGGGCGTCGGACGCACGATTAACGCGAGATATCTCAATCAACTTCGGTCGATACTCGCGCTCAAACAATCCGTGGGCATATTGGGAGGGCGTCCGAACGCCTCGCTCTATCTCGTCGGATACTCGGACGACGTCTTCTTCTACCTGGATCCTCACGTCGTGCAGCCTGCGTCCTCGTACGACGAAGGGACGATGGACGTCGAAAGTTATTACTGCTCCACGCCTCTGCACGTGCGCGGCGAACACCTCGACCCGACTCTCGCTCTTGGATTTTACTGTCGAAACTCTGACGACGTCGACGATTTATTTGCTCGAACGAGAGCGCTCGCCGAGGCGAACGTAGCCGCTCCCATACTTCTCGTTCGGACCCCGACAGTGCCAACCGTCGAAGAACAGAGCGTTCGACCCGTTCCGGAGCGCGATGATGAATTCAGCGATTGGGAGTTTGTGTGATTTGTTGTAAAAATATCCAATACCAATATTATCAAATCAACGGGAACGTGAGGATTCTATTCGTTAGTTTCTACGCGTCCTGAACGGCGCGCTCATCTATTTCTACCGCGTCTGCGTCGACCAGAGACGCTTTCGAACTCGTGTTTGACGGGCCGAGCGGCACGAAGGCTTCGGCGCTCGTCGTCAACGTGGACAACATTGCCGCCGCCTTCTCGGCGAGGCCGTTGCCGCGACCCATGGAGAATCCTCGCGTACCGTCTGGACCTTTCGTAATTTTGAACTGCGAACCGGAGAATTGATTATCGCGATTCATGCGCGGAGACTCGGGTCGACTCACGGGCGCGTTGGGATCGACGGGCGCGGCCACCACAACCTTGACTCGTTTCGCCGCAAACTCTTCATCCTTTCGACCGACTTGAAGCGAGTACTCGAGTTCATCGCCGACGTTCAGCCTCGATTGACCCTCGATCTCCGCGCCGTGTACGAACGCCTTGCCGCTCTCCCCCGTACCTTGATCGACGTGCTCCACGAAGCCGTACAGTCCGTCGCTTTTGATGGATGTCACCTTACCCGTGAAACGCATAATCTGCACTTTACACGCCGACTCCACCTGCGTTCGCTTATCCGTTCGAACGCAGAATTGAACCAGCTCTCCTTCGCGCGGATTTTGTCTCGCGTCGAGGAGCCCGTGTCGATCGAACCCGTATTGCTTGCGTTCGTCACGACCCGTCGTTTCTTCGACCATGCCCTTTGGCACGGAGCGTTCTCCGTCTCTCGACGGGAATCCCTTGGTCGAGAAAAGAAGTTTCGCTCTGCAGATTCCACGAACAGGCCTCTCATCGATGGTTTCAAAGACGGCGCTTCCTTTGGGCGCAAAGCGGACGCCACTCGCGACAATCTTGTCCGTTCTCGGCTCTGTGATGACGCGAAACTGCACCTCTTGCCCCGTTCGCGCGGTGCTCGCGTCTTCGTTCAATTCACTAAAATGAAAGAACAAATCTTTCGCTCGCGAGCAGCACTTGATGAAACCGTATCCAGATTTGATAACGCTAATCACTCCAAACTCTTCCTCCACGGCAACCTTTTCTCTATTCCAATCGTCGCCATCCACTCCAGTTCTATCTCCTTGCTCCTTCGCCTGCGGGAATGCCTCGCACACATCCGTCGCGCGCATCGCGCGAGAATACGGATCGAACGAAAGGGTAAACTTCACCTTTGTGCATTGCTTGAGCTTGGACAGACGACATGCGTCGGCGAGATCGGCTCCAGAGAAATCGAGCTCGTCCTTCATGGAGTCGACGTCGACGTCGCTCTCATCCGGCGCGTTCGCTGAGCCTTCATCCGACTCTTTCGCGTCCGTCTCCAGCGCGGCGTCCGTATCCTCGGCAACGTTCGTTCCATCGTACTTGATCTTACCTCCGTACGCGTCTCTCTTCATCTTCCCGCGCAACGTTCGAGACACCACGCCCAAGACGCCTTCGCGTTCCACTCTCACCTGCAGCTCGGACGCGTCGCACTTTTGCACGTCGAATGCGTTCATCTGACCGTCTCCCTTGGGGCTCGGAGCGACGATAAACTTGACCAAATCGCCCGGATCGAGCGCCGGCTTGTCGCGATTCGGCAGCTCGCGGTGAAACTCGCTCGCGTGAAAGAAGACCTGCGCTTCGCGAGGCGGCCCGCCCCTCGATCGAGCGCCCCCGCCAATCTCCAATCGCGCGCCGCATCGAATGAACCCGAACGACTCCTTGAGCGTCACGATGCGCCCGTACTCGCGCTCGCCCTCGGCCACCGGTCGCGACGTCGCGTTCGGCGCCCGTCGCGTCGGTTCGTCGTTCCGGCGCGAAAAGGACGCCATCGGTCCCGCGTCGTGTCGCACCCTCGCGCGCGACCGAGACGACGATCGAGCGGTTCGCGACGATGCGAGACGATGCGTGCGATCGGTGTCGACGTTCGAGCGCGCGGTGGCACCACGATGCGGCGCGCGCGCGCGCGTCTCGCGTCCCTCGTGGGCGGTGTGTGGATAGCTTTGGGGTTGAGGCGGCGAAGGAGGAACACGACGCCTCGGACGCGTACGCGCGCGCGACGTCCGTCCATCGCGTTCGTCGATGGCGTACGACACTTTCACCACTACTCAATTCGATCTATATCTACGACTCGAGAGCGACCGAATCCGTCTCAACGCTTCTTGAGCGTCCATTCGTATAACCACACGTTTGGCGCGTCTTCAAAGGAGACGCGCGCGCGCTCGTCGAACGCGCGATCGATGAACTCAAAAAACTGCGAATCGTGCATGAGATTTTCGCGAAAATGGTACGCGAAGACGACGATACCATTATCTGGGTCCACGAGTGCGCGCAGGGTGTTCGCCAACGCCTCGAGCACTCGCACCGGTTGATGATACAGCACGTCGGAGACGACCACCGCGTCGTACGTCCGCGTCTCGTCGTCGAGTTCACCCCACGCGCACGCCCGCACGCACACCGGCGAATCTCCCGGACACGCGTTCAACTTTACGTTCTCCTCCAACAGCGCTAATTCGCTCGGCAGATCCGTGAGCGTGACGCTCGCGGCACCTAATTTTGAGCACACCAATCCCGGCATGCCCGTCCCGGCGCCGAGCTCGACGACGCGTCGTCCTCTCACCAGTGCGTCGACGTTCTCTTCGTCGCAGAGGTACTCGCACACGAGCGGGCACGAGTCCCACACCCACCGAGCCGTGGGATCGACCGCGATCGCCCCTCGGTTTTGTCGCACGGTCACGACGACGTCCTCGTCCTCGTCGTCGCCGCCGCCTCGTCGAGACGTCGCTCGAAACGTCACCGTCTCCGCGCGACGATCGACGCCCGTCGTCGACGTCGACGCGCGCGACGACGAGGAGGCGCGAGCGATGATTTTCGTCGACGAGGACGACTCGACGACTCGTTCGTCCTCCATCGCGTCCGCGAGTGATGGATACGATTCACGCGCGCACGCATGCGTTCGACACATCTCGACTCGATGGTGTGCGCGCGCGGAGTGACGACGAGACTCGCGACGACGACGACGACCTCGAGGACGCGCGCGCGGTGGGGTCTTGCGTCCACCCTCGCGCGTCGTCCTCGTCCTCGCGCGACGGTCGCGGCGCTCGGCGACGTCGACGACCTCGTCGTCGGTCCCGCGCTCGACGGCGTCTCGACGAGCGCCGCGTTGGCGCCGTTCGTCGCGTCGGCGGTCGGCGTCGCGTGCGTGCGCGCGGGGGTGCACTTTGCGTTGCAGTACGCCGCGGCGAAGACGCTCGGCGCGCGCGTGCCCGAGGAGGCGCTCGTCGTCGAGCTCGGGGTGGATACCAAGAATTTGTACTATTATCCGAAATCGACGCGTCTCGTCGTCGGCGTCGATCCCGACGTGAACGAGGACCTGATGAACCGAATCGGGATCGAGACGGGGACGCCGGTGTTGCCGCGATCGGCGCCGATCGCCGGGAAGGCGGTGATGGACGGGGAGACGGTGTGGGGACAGCGAGCGGGGACGGTGGATTGCGTCGTCTCGACTGGACGTTTGGAAAAGTTGAGCGGCGACGAGGTGGAGACGGTGGCGAAAAAGACGGCGATGGCGTTGCGACCGGGTGGACGGTACGTGTTCGTGGAACCGGCGGGTGGGAACAGAGGGCAGGCGCTGTTCGATGCGTTGGAGGCGACAGGGGCGTTCGAGTCGCCGATTTCATTCGACGAACAGTGGGCGACGCTACCGGTGTTTCCGCACGCCGTCGGCGTGGCGATTAAAAAGACGGCCGAGTCGGCGAGAGCGAACGAGAAGGAGTCCATTCCGCGTCGTAGACGACGACGGTAGGCGTCCGTCCGTCCATCCATCGATGTAATAGTATTTCGGTATGTCACATGTGCGTTGATTTACATTCGTCTCGAGCTACGCGTCGATCGCGTCGATCGCGTGGTGGTGGTGATCGTCGTCGTTTTAGGTTTCGTCGTCTTCGTCGCGGCTGGTTTGGAATCGCGCTTCTCGCACTCGGCGCACGTCCATGGACCTTTCGGAGTGCGCGTGAGTCGAGGCTTGAGACACTTGAGATGGAAAATGATCGAACAGTTGTCGCATCGCACCGTCTTGCACTTGTCGACGACGGCGCACACCGAGCAACAGTCGCTCGGTGGTCGAGAGACCGCGACGTTTGCGTCTTTTTCTTCTTCTTCCTCTTCTTTTTTCTCGGTCTCCACCGCGAGTTTCGGGGGCGTTTCCTTCACGTTCACGTTGAGCGTCACCTTTGGCGTCTTCGGCGCCGCCTCTCGCACGTTGACGTGCATGGCCACCTTTGGCGTCTTCGGCGTCGCCTCTTTGACGTTGATGTGCATGTGAATCTTCGGCGTTTTCATCTCGGCGGGCGTCGGCGGTTCCTCTCGCGGTGCGTTCACGAGTTCGGTGTACATTTCCTGTAATGTCGCGTTCTTCTTGCGTTCCTTTAACAGGGCGCGGCGCGTCGCGCTCAACGCTCGGTGCAACTGTTCCATGCGCGCACTCAGAGCCTTGCCGCCTCCGCATCGACGGCGTTTCTTCGTCTTTCTGCACTTGACGATGATGGATTTCGCCGGCGACGCGTACTCGGCGCTCGGCTGCGCCTCCGGGCCCTCGGCGTCCTCCTCCTCGGGCAACCCGTCAAAGTCGTTTTCGGCTTCGAGCCACTCGCGCACGCGCTTCTTCGTACTTGGTGGCGTCGGCAAACCCGCAAGAACGCTGTCGAGCTCTTTCGCTGCGTCCACGTCACGCTCGGCTTCGGCCTCGAGCGTCTCCACCGCTCGCATGATGACGTCGCTGGTACCGTTATCAGCGAACAATTCGCGAAGACCCTCGGGCATCGCGCTCGGCGTCGTTCGAAACACGTTGTACCCGTCCAAGTTGAAATCGGCCGCGATAGGCGTGTTGTTAGGCGCTCCTGGACGCTTCATCTCGGAGCTCGGCGTCGCGACGCATTCCATGCGAGCGATGAGATTGTTCGAGTCGTTCGGCGGCGTCATCGCCTCGACGCTCTCCGTTTTCTCTGCGAGCGTTTCGCCTTCGGAACCGTCGAGGGTGCCAATGGGGGAAAACTGAGAGGGCGAGCGGAGTGCCGGAGACTTGCGTCTGGACGACGCGCGAGGCGTGTCGTTGCGCTGCATTCGAGCGCCACCGCGCGTAAATCTCGAATCCGGAGTGTCGTTCTCTTCGCCGTCCTCCACAGCCTTGAAAGAGATGCTCGAGCGACGCTTGGTCTCGGGAGCGGGAAGCATCAAGGGCACCTCAGGTGCTGGAAGCTGTTTCACCGCGCTCTTCGGCGATTTCGACGTCGACCGCCGTCGTCTCGGCGAACGCGGCGCGTCGAGCGCCAACGGTGCGATTCGCCCGCACAATTCAACCTTGCCGTCGTGCGGCGCGATCCACTTGATGGCTTCCAATGCCTCCTCCCCGGCGAAGGAAATGGATCGTCTGCGCGCCGTGCTCGGACGAACCGCCAATCTGTTCTCGGGTGCCTTGAGCGCGCTCTTCGCCGGTGATTTCGGCGTCACGTTTTCCGCGTCGTCTCGACTCGGCGTCGATTTCGGCGACTTGAGCGGAGACACGCTCAGAGGCGTGTTCCCTCCGTTCTCTCGCAACGGCGATCGAACGACGACGACGTTGTCCACGCTGTGTTCAAAAACAAACGTTGCCTCCTCTTCGCTCGTCAATTGAATCCCCACGCGGTCGCCGTGTCTGAGAGCCACCGCCGTCTCGACGTCGAGGATGGAATCATTCAGCGACACCGGGTTCAGTTTCGACATGTTCTTCAGTACCATCCTCTCGTCCACCACCTGAAACACCGCGTGTCGTCTCGACACCGCCGGTTCGACGAATCGCACGTCCACTCCTTGCTGTCGTCCGATGACGAACGGGGCGTCGCGCGCAATGTCGAAAACGTCGGCACTCGTCTCGTCTCTCCCGTCGTCGACGATGCGTCGCAATCGGCCCACGACCGCGAGCGGGGAGGACATGTCGGTCGAGAAGACGAGACGACGCCGATGCGCGCCCGCGTCTCTCGCGTCCCTCGCGTCTCTCGCGTCTCTCGCGTCTCTCGCGCGCGTCTCTCTCGCGTCGCGATGTGCCGGGGGAACGACGGTTCGACCCGCGCGCGGGGGGAGGGGGGTCATTCTTGGGTCATGACTCGTGATGAGTCGTGATCGGTGCATGTGTCCCCCGTCTCGGCGCCGTGACGTCGACGCGCGACGGACGCGCGAGGGACGGGGAGACAGACGGCGACGCGGTGGAGGACGAGACGGACGATGGCGATGGCGATGGCGACGAGGACGATGGTGATGCCGGTGGCGACCGCGACGCGCGCGCGGGGGGCGGTGACGCGCGCGCGATCCGCGACGACGACGACGACGACGAGGACGATGTCGGAGACGATCGGCGCGGCGCGAATGCGCGGCGCTTCGGTCGAGACGCGACGAGGCGTCGCGGGACGCGCGAGGCGAGGGAGCGGGATGATCGCGCGCGCGACGGGCGGTGCGTCGTCGGACGCGATGACGCGCGTGTGCGCGGTGGAGGAATTACCGCGGGGCGATCGCAAGCTCGTGCGCGCGTTGGGGAAATCCGTGTTGATGTTTTGGTATCGGGACACGGTGTTCGCGATCGAGTCGCGTTCGCCGGCGGAGGGGGCGTATTCGGAGGGGTTTGAAAAGGCTCGACTCACGCAGGACGCGTGCATCGAGTGCCCGACGACGAAGAGTAAGTTTGACTTGAAGACGGGCGCCATCAAGGAGTGGTATCCCGAGAACCCGGTGCTCAAGGCGTTGACGCCGCAAGACACGTGCCGACCGATGGAGGTGTTTTCGGTGGAGGTGCGAGACGATGGTATCTACCTCGACGCTAAGAACGGATCGCTCGGTCCGAATTTCGTCGCGCCGATCGGTCTCGGAGGGGCGAACACGTCTCTGGAGAATAACAACGTCTTCGCGGTGGAGACGCCGATGTACGTGGACGGCGAAGAGGGTGCGAAGAGCGTGTCGAGCGGCGACGGCGCGGCGAAGATAGACGCGGGCCAACTCGGAGGTCTGGTCGCGATCGCGGGCGTCCTCGCGGTCGGCGGTACGGGCGCGTGCTTGTACTATGAAAACTACTTTGCGCTCGGCGCTCTGTGGGTCATCGGCTTCGCGGGCGCCGCCGCTGTCGCGTTGAAAACCACCGGCGCTCTCGACGACGAATAGATTATTTCTACTAATATGTATCGCGCGCGCGCGATGGAATGCAACAACCAACCGTAGCTCAATCAGAGACATCCTGACATCCTGACGTCGTCCGGCGTGCGCCCGACCGCACTTTCCACCTCGACGACGGTTGGAATCCCCGATCATGGCGGAAGCCGCGACGCAGTACGTGTGGTACGCGTCGTTCGGGAGTAATTTATGTTCAGAGCGCTTCCGATGCTATCTGCGAGGCGGTAAAGTCGCCGGCATGAGCGTGGAACAGCCGGGCGCTCGCGACCAACACGTTCCCTTCACCGTGCCACCGACGAAAAAGTGTCCGACGACGACGAGCATGGTGGTTCCGCACAGGCTCTTTTTCGCGAAAGTCTCTCCTTGGTGGTCGAACGGAGGCGTCGCGTTCCTCGACGTTTCTGAGAGCGAAACGGACGAACGCATGCATTCCCACCTTCGACTGTACAGAATTTCATTAGAACAGTTTTGCGACGTCTTCGCGCAAGAGAACGGGCTGGATCCGCGCGACGAGGGGAACTGGAGACGGTTCACGCGCGATGAGGTGCGAGAGATGGCCAAGAACAAGAGCGGCGATCACAGAATTGAAAATAGCTGGTACGGATACTGTCAAGCGCTCGGGGCCATCGGCGACGTCGAGCCCATCCTCACGTTCACGCTGCCGCCGGAAGAGCTGCGGGCGATACGCACGGGGGTTGTAGACGACGTGAACCCGCCCTCGCAGGGGTATCACGACGTCATCGCGCGCGGACTCGTCGAGTTGGGCATGAACGAAGAGCTCGCGGATGGTTATCTGCGCGAAAGGTACGTATTAGTCTAGAGTTAAGTCGTGTATCGGAATGAATGTTGTCAAATGAATTTCAAAATCTAATACATGCACGCGAAGCTGATTCACCTAACGCCAATTATTACTTGCCCATTTGGGCGGCGACCTCGGCGGCGAAGTCTTCGTTGCGCTTTTCGATTCCTTCGCCGAGGTTGTATCGGGTGAAGCGACGGATGGAGATCTTCTCACCAATCTCGGCGGTCGCCTCCTTCACGAGCTCCTCAACGGTCTTGCTCGTGTCCTTGATGTAGTCCTTCGTGACGAGCGCCTTCTCGTTCACCATCTTGTCGATGCGACCGGAGACAATCTTCTCGCGAATGTTCTCCGGCTTGGACAATAAGTCTTCCTTTTGCATTTCGATGGCGCGCTCACGCTCCACCATCTCTTGGTCGGCATCGGAAGGGTTGATGTACTCAACCTCCGGGCACGCGGCGACTTGCATGGCGAGGTCTTGCGCGAGTTCCTTGAACCTGTCACCGCGGGCGACGAAGTCGGTCTCGCAGTTGAGTTCGAGCAAGACGCCGATGCGGCTGCCGGCGTGGATGTAAGACACGACGCCACCTTCGGCGGCGATGCGGCCCGCCTTCTTGTCCGCGGAGGCCATGCCCTTCTTGCGCAACCACGCGGTGGCTTCTTCGATGCTACCTTCGCACTCTTGAAGCGCCTTCTTGCAGTCCATCATACCGGCGCCGGTGGCGTCGCGGAGTTGCTTGACCGTGGCGGCGGAAACGCCGCCGGCGGCTGCGGCCGGAGCAGGTGCAGCCTTCTTTTCTTCAGCCGGAGCAGCGGCGGCGGCTGGAGCCGGGGCAGCGGCAGCGGCGGGAGCCGGGGCAGCCTGTGGAAAAGAAACGTTAGTTGAGGTTCTGAGAAAACAATATGACTAAATATTACAACGGCGGATGAGGAGACTCAAGCCGCTACGTTGCTTACGATGAACTCACCTCTTCAGGAGTAGCTTCAGCAGCGGGCGCGGCAGCCGGGGCCGATCCAGACGGGAACATGTCCGCAGAGATACCCTTGCTCTTGAGCGCGTATTCCATCGCGCTGACAGCACCGTCGAACGCAGCGGAGGCTTCGGCGTTCATTTCACTCAACTGCGAGGGATGGAAAATATTGAATTCGTCAGTCTCGCGCGTTCGAGGTCGTTTCGTTGGAAAGTTCGAGATATCATGGGGCGGGATTCACGCGTCGCTAGAGCGCTAACACTTACGTTGAGCTTTTCCTTCATGGAAAGCTTGACCTTGGCACCATCAATACCGATGATGGTGACGGTGACTTTCTCGCCGACCTTGCAGAAGTCTTCAACCTTGACATTGAAGTCGTCGGAAAGCTCGGTGACGTGCACCAAACCTTCGACACCCTCCGCAACCTGCACGAACGCACCGAAAGGTTGGATGGACATGACTTCACCCTCAACCTTGGTGCCCTTCTTCAAGCCTTTGACGGCTTGAGCCTTGGCGTCTTGCTGCTTCTTGTACTCTTGGCGAGCCAAAAACTTGGCCTCTTGCTGAGACTTGATGGCCGCGAGCTCTTCCTCCGTCGGCGGCTTCTTCATCGTCAAAGAGATCTTCTTATCCTTGATTTCTTTGATCCACACTTGGACTTCTTGGTCCTCAGAGACGACGTCGGCGACGTTTTCGACGAAGCCGTCTTGGAGCTCAGAAATGTGCACCAAGCCGTCGTTTCTCGCGCCAAAGTCAACGAAGCAACCGTAGTCTTGGATGCGCTTCACCTTGCCGGTGAATTCAGCACCGACAGTGATGTCTTCATCCTTCACGGTCACGTTCTTGCGTGGGAATCGGCGACGCGGCTTCTTTTCAATCGCTTCTTCGACGCCGGTTTCAGGTTCCGACACGGCGGCGACGATGCCGGTGCGGCGAGCGGCAATAACCGCGCGAGATTGAGATCTGAGAGGTTTCACGTGCGCGCGATTCGTCAGTCACAATTCTTTCACGCCCATTTCATCCCTCCTCTCGCGCTTCTCGACCTCGCGCGTCGCTCTCGAGAACGATTCGGTCGCGTCGTTATCCCTTTCCGTGGGGTCTCGCGTCTCACCTGGCGGCGACGCGGACGCGCGTGGAGACGTGCGCGCAAGCGGCGAACTGCGTCGAGAAAGAGCGCGCGCGCGCGACATCGTCAGTCATCGAATTCGTTCCACGGTCCACAGACGTCACCCGCCGTCTCTCCTCTCGTCTCCCGGCGCGCACCCCGACCGACGCGCCCGGGTCGCGCCGCCGGTGACGTCGGTCACCCTCC
>Ga0163180_10000853_pt1 | contig 17480 bp, 17 predicted proteins | sample AtlANTMetagenome_2_FD_109647 | JGI IMG/M metagenome (GOLD analysis project Ga0163180, IMG submission 109647) | Marine eukaryotic phytoplankton communities from the Atlantic Ocean - Atlantic ANT 4 Metagenome | ecosystem: Environmental > Aquatic > Marine > Oceanic | place: North Atlantic Ocean...
CTCTACGATTCTTTGTTGGGTCTTCATTCTTCAAGTTCTTAGGATCATTATTCAGAGGATTGTTATCCTTATGTCCTACATCCATTCCTACCTTAGTCTTGTCACCCATAATCCTACGTGCTTGATTTCTTGAGGATCGTCTTGCAATCTGTTCTGGTTTCCCTTGATAATTTGCGTACTCTTTCTTGTAATCCCTTTCATCTATCTGGTGCAACCATGCTTTGTGTACCTTACCATCTTCTGTCATATAGGACAGATAGTTTGTTCCTTTGCGTACAACTTCACCTTCTACTCCGTTTACTATTACGTTTTCTCCTACGTTCCATAGTTTACCTGTGAGGTATGCATCCCTTCTAGATTCCATATCATCCATGTCACCCATATCTCGTTCTTCACGAATACCCATCTGGGCACGAACATCTCTATAGATTGACTTACCATCTTTAAAACTTTTTGGTAATCCTTGTACAAATGAATCATAGTCTCCCTTTGCAGCCGCAGCTCTCATCTTGGATGCAGACATTCCTTCTACACCTTCTGCATCTGGATCACGTTCACCAGCAGAGATAACTTCTATGTTATCAAAACCATAGTAACCATGTCCCTTACCTTCCACACCATTATATTCATCTAGTAGTCTCTGAAACTCCTGTACACGATCAGAACCAACAACCATAACAAGTGCTTTATGACCCTTCTTGTATAGTTCTACTGCAACTTCTATTGCAGTTCTGGGTTTAGCAGCAACGATTGTACTTTTATAACGAGGAAACATCTTCCTCATATATGCAATTTTCTTTGAATGAGGTAGGGGATTTTTCTTCGCATCTTGAGAATGAGAAGGGTAAACATACATCTTAGAACCAGCGTTCTTTTTCTGTTGTTTTGCAACCGCATTTATGAGTTTTTCATGCCCAGTTGTCGGCGGATTAAAGCGTCCAAAGGTGAATACAGCGGTATCACCTCTCGCTTCTGTTACTTCTCTGAAACCTTTAATCCTCATCATGAACACTTCCCGACATTGCATCTTTCGCCTTTGCAATTCTTTCAGACTCACCTTTCTTTAGGATCATCGCTTTCTTCTTCGCAACTTTATCAATGCGTTTACCATAGCGTTGCATTATAAGTTGATCAATCTTGACTCTTTGTGCAAATGCCATATCTTTATAGCCAGGATAGAATTTATCCCGAAACATCTTTATAGCCTGTTTTCTGGCCAACAAATTTATTTTTTCTGGGGATCGTCTACGGATTGCTGCACGTTTCTTTTTCATTTTAAATGCAGCGGAACGGGCAAGTTTTGCCATCCGGCGGGCCTGTTTACGGCGTTGAATTACATTGACTGACCTTTCGTAAAGGTCTGATAAGGTTTTACTCATTTGTCCCATGCCTTTATAGCGGTGAAGTTGTTAAACGAAAACTCCATACGGTCTACTAGTTTAACAGCGTTTCCACTCACTCTGTCAATTGCAACAAAACCTTCTGGGTTTGTTACCTTAAATCCATTCGCAGTCTTGATGAATGTATCCGTCAACTGCTTAACACTATTTAGTTTTTTTACGATTTGCATCTTCGCATCAACTAGTAGATTTTGGAACGTAATAACTTGTATTAGGTTCCTTGTGTGTTTTTTCACCTCTCTTACATACTCTTTCTGTATATTTTCATATTTCTTCTTACCAGCAGGAGATTTTGCCTTATCTATCTGTTTCTGAATAGCATCAGAAACCCACTTCTCATAACCTTTTGCATGAGAAGTGGGGTTCTTAATCTTCTCTCCTGCTCGTACTTTACTATTATTGTATGTTTTAAGTGACGCACCAGCAAGTGTTCCACTCATACTTTCCTGTAATTTTAGGAATGAACGTAACTGGTTCGCATTAATTCTTTGAAATGTCTTACCTGTCTCTGATAAAACCTTTGTAATAACTTCTGTCTCTTTTGCAGTAAATGTTGCCTTACCAGACGCATCTTTATATGTTGCGTCATCCATCCACACACTCGATACTTTGTTTAGACTAGATATATTTGCACCAAAAGATGCCTTCATAGACTGCAACTCACTACCTGTATATGTCGTATGCCACACTATACCTATCTTTGCACGATTAATGATTCTACCTAAGTCGCTGTCAACAGGTATAGCATAGACAATAGTATTAGGCTGAAAAGTATAATATCTCTGATTATCAATTTTTGAAGTCTCGACATCATCGGTAAACATGAGATCACCTTGGAGTACCCCTTTGATACCCAACTTAGAAAATTCTTTAAGTGCAACCTTAAACTTAGAATTAAGTGTTCCAGATAAATCAGCATCTATTTCTCCTTCTGTCTTATAGAGTTTAGGGCTCACATTAAACACTGATTTCTTTGCAACAAAAAACTTATCATCCTCTGGGTCTACACCAGCAAAAATTGCAGGCGCACCATCCCACTTAACTGTCATATTTACGGAAGAACGACTTGCACCAGCAAGCATATCTCTAAGGGAGCGCAAAAAGTTAATCGCCGCTCTACCCCCATCAACACCGAAGTTAATTATCTCATCCTCAAGGTGTTCAAGGTGAAGGTTCTTCCCTGCCTTGTCCTCTATAATTAATTCTTTAAATCCTATCATTTGTATCCAAACAATTCTAAGCCAGTTGTCTTAATCTTATCAACCTCAAATCCAAAAAATTCCAAAATAAATCTTATACCTCTCATGGCCAATTCTTTTACTTTTTTAAGTAATTTTACTGTTATATCCTTGAACCAATTTTTAACACGTTGTAAAATTTTTAATTCTGTCAAAGGTTCTTCTGTCAATAAAAAACTATCAACGAGGTTTTGAAATGAAGTTTCCATAAAATTTAAAAAAGTATCAGATGTTTTATGTTCAACCCCATCCCTTATATCAATACGAAGGCTTCCAGAAGTTCTTGAGGTTAAATCTGATCTTACTTTACTTCCTGATCCAGTTTTAGGTGCAAGTCTAATTGTTGCTTTTTTAGTAACTTTATCTATATAAGGAGATGGTTGGTTATTTCCTAAAGACAATTGATTAATATTATTATTTTTACCAGTTTTAGGATCAAATTCTACAACCCAATTTGAATTTGCGTGCTTATCTGGACGAAATTTTGTTTCGCCTGTAGCAGCTTCATAACAAAACCATTTTTTAAATTCATAATTACTTTCAAAAAACTGTCTAAAAACAATTCCTGTTTTTTTCATTTCAGATTTCCAATCAATCATATTTTGCATTTCTTGTTCATATTTTTTCTTATCAATATTAATTGTTACTTGTTTTTTCCCTTTCATAGCTTTAATTTTATCAGGTACTATTTTAGTTTTAATAGCACCAGCAATTGAATTAATATTTCCTTGAACTTCTATATCTTTAAGAACATCACCTAACATCCCAACTAATTTTTCTACTTCTTTTGGAGCATTATCATCCATATAATTTATAGCTGCCTTAAAAGTAGACTTAGTTTCGTCATGCAATCCAGACATAAGCTGAGAACCACCTCTTTGTTTCAATGAAATATTTGTTCCATCAGTTGAATAAAGGTCTGTTTTTGGGGTAGCTTTTCCTTTCCACCAATTGATCATTTTACCATTACCCTTACCGAAATGAATCATTGACTTTGGTTTTGCTCTGGTTTTCTTTTGAATATCCTTAGCAATATTTTCAGAAATATGTTTGGAATTTTCATATGATTCGGGAGTTATACCATATGTATCTGGAGCATTTTCATAACCACCATTATATGCAATCACAATATGTGCTTCCATTTCAGTAGCACCAGCAGTACTACCTCCTTCAGTAAAAAGGGATTGAATTTTATCTACAGGGGGAACATAAGATTCATCTCTGGGATTGAGCTGACGTATATAACTTTGCAAAGGCATCCAAATTCTCCATTTATTATAATTTATACTATTTAGGAGAGTTTATCTTTCACTTCATCAAATGTATTGTCGAAAAAACTTAATTTATACAAGTATCTTTGCCTTGTTGATATTACAGAATGTTCAACTTCTGTATTGAGTAACCCAACCTCATAAATTACTGTAGCATCACGAAATAGAATAGGGTCTGGATCATCTGACAAAACTATGTTTATCGAACACTTAGTTCCACGATCCGTATGAAATGGTAAGGTAAATCCCTCACGTTGATCATAAAATCTAGGTTTGCACCTCATACCAGTTAAAGACATAAAATCTTTTGCTATATCCCAAGCGTAAGAACTATCTTCCTTAACATGTTTTATTAACCAATCATCTATAGTTATCTTCGTCAATGGATCAACAAAAGGAGTATACCCCTCGTTATCCATTGCTTCTTTTAGTAATCTTTCCTTATCGTAATCATATGAAAATTTATGTAACGCTAAACATTCCATTCTTGTTGACCAATCTCTGTATTATCAAATACAGGTTCATCAAAGTCATCACTTTGATTTGCATCTACCAAGTCCTGTTCCGATAACTTAACATCAGACAGTCTCATTTTTGCACGATCTATTCCGATAACGAACCTTTTGTTGATCGTAGGGTCATTGTATCTGTTCTTGAGTTGCTTGACTGCAATCTGATTAAGATCGTCAAGCTCCTCATTACTAATAAGTGCAAACATGAGGTCAGCCGTAGCGGGAAGACCGAAACTTTCACTCGTATCTTCCAAACCAATGTCCGTAGATACGAACCCCGATCTAGTGGTTTGTGTCGCTGACATAATCGGTAGATTTGTCTCAACCGCAAGTCCCCTAAGTTCCTCTGCAATTGACTTAATGTACATATAAGAGTTGACATTGGTTGCTCCTTTAAATCTACTTGATGCACAGATATTCAGATAGTCAATGAATATAATATCTGGTTTGAATGACTTCTTAACTGCAAGTTCTTTAATCAGACCTCGAAAGTGTGCAGTATGAGCAGATGCAGTAGGGTATTCTTTAATGATTAACTTACCAGCAGTGGATTTTGTAATCTTTGCAATCTTGTCATCAAATAGTTTCTTTGGTAGATCATACAAATCTTCCATAGAGATATTCATGAGGTTTGCATCTATTCTCTCTGCAATACGTTCCTCTGCCATCTCCAGTGTTATGTATAACACATTCCGTCCCTGTGTCAAACAATTTGCTGCCATGTGACACATGAACAATGACTTACCTACACCTGTACCAGCAAGTGCAATATTTAGGGTCTTGGGTGGAAGTCCACCCTTTGTAATCTTGTTGAAGAACTCCAAGTCAAATGGTATCTTCTCTTCTACCTTATGATAAAACTCGAATCTGGGGTCTGCGTCCAAAATATAATCATGACCCACACGATTATCAAAACCCACAGCCAAGGCATCCGTAAGAATATTCGGGATTGCATCTGGGCCTCTGTTCTTATCTTTTCCATCAATGATTGATATACCTTCAACAATTGCATTATATACCGCCTTATCTTTACAAAACTTTTCGGTGGTTTCTACCAACCAATCAAAATCTACGTCTGTAGATTTCAAAGTCTTAATTACTTCGACTACCTTCTTGTAGTCTTGCTCATTCAAATCCTTTCTACTCTGGACTTCTATTTCCAGAGATGTTGTTGTCGGTATTTTCTGATACTTCTCAACAAACTTTTCAATCTCTTCAAAGATTGTTCTTTCTGTACGATCAGAGAAATAATCCCCCTTCATGTGAGGGAGAACCTTTCTTGCGTACTCTTCGTTAGAAACTAACTGACTTAGTGCTGTTCTTTCAATCGTCTGTGTTGATGTATTCAAGACTATCTTCCTTTAACTGAGAATCCATTATGTCTACAAGTATGTCACCAATAAGAGTGAAAAACTCTTCATCAAAATGTTCTCTTAACAAACTATTAGGATCAACGATATCATACTCAAACTGAAAAGGCAAGGTTCCATTCTCATTTTCTTTTTCTGGAAGAGTTACCTTACCATATTTGTAAACCACACCATCAAACTTACCACCCCTTATACCTATACAAGTCCAAGCAGTTTTGTTATCTGTAACAAAAGTATATCTATCCCTGATATTATCCATACTTAAACTCTTTGTCAGCAGCCTCTTCCAACTTCTCCATGATCTCTTCTGTGAAGAACTTCTCTGGATCGTTGTTGATGGTTTTACCAAAAGTCTTAGTTCCATCAGGCAACTCAATACGAGTACTCACCTGTTTGAATACACCATGTTTCAATGCAAGATCAAGTAGACCATAATGCCTGTCAAGTCCACCACTGTATGACAATCTAACATCAACCATCTTGTTCTCTACAGTCAAACGAGACTTATGGTTCTTACAGTGAATGATATTACCAACAACCTCTGTACCATCCTTCTCCTTCTTCTTGGATAGATAGATGATGGATGAAGCGGCATACTTCAATCCAGAACCACCACCCATTTCTTTTGTCGGGAACATCGAACCCACAACATCATAGGTGTGATTAGTAACCACCATAGGAACTTTTGCCCTACCCAACTTGAGAGTAAGAACACGAAACGCAGCCTTCAATACTTGTGCCCGTGTCATATCTCTGGTTTCTTTACCCTCAGCAGTATCTTCTACCTCTTTAGTGGTAGACAACATACCAAGAGAGTCAAGACATAAGAACAATGGTTTACGATCTGCCTCATCCTGTGCAAGATAACTGTCTAGAACTTTGATTGCCTGTGTACGAAATTCCTGTACAGTAGTAACAGGGATCATGACCATTCGATTAGGATCAATACCCCTCTCTTCAATCATGGTAGATGTAATCGCACTCTCACTCTCAAAGTAGATCACACCAGCATCTGGATTTGCATCTAGGAAGTTCTTGACAATACCCATCAAGAAAAATGTCTTACCTGTTGCACTTTCACCAGCAAGTGCAGTAATCTTATTAGAGGGAAGTCCACCATTTAGTGAACCAGACAACAATGCATTAAAAACATAACTACCTGTGTCAATAAAAGTATCGACATCGCCTGCTTCAATTCCATCTGCAACTAGAGTTGCATATTCATTACCAACGTCTTTAATAACGCTCTTCAAAAAATCAGTCATTTTTACTCCAATCTAAGTGTTTTTGTTCACATTCAAAATCCATAATTACATGAAAACGATAATTCTCTGAATTGTTTAAAACCCAATGTGGTTTACGTTTATCCATATAATAATATTCTCCAACCTTTAAACGAAAATCTTCTTCAATCCCATCTAAACCAACTTGTGTAAATACACAATCTTCGTCAACTTGAAGTGGAAAGTGTACTCGTATAGAACGACCAAGTTTAAGTCCGTTCTTTGTTTGATAATCCCAGCTGTCATGGCCAATATCCGTATGTCTTTGAATAATACCATTCTTTGGTTCTACTCTTGTGATAACTAACCAAGTGCATTTTTCCACTGAAGTTATTTCATTTACTACTTTTGCAAGTTTGGGAAGTTTATCAAGAATCTTATAGTCAATTTTACTATTAGGATTAATGGGTACGATCTCAATAGTGTACCATGTCTTTTCTGGCCCTCCATAATTTCCGTTAATGCCATCATAACTCCAAGGATTAAGCGCTTCTTTATAATCTTTTATTTCTTGTACAAGAGTTTCACAATCTTTTTTAGAAATGGAATTAAGATTTATTTTTTGAATTTTAATATCTTCGTATTCTGACATTCCTTGCTGTTTTATATCACCACTATACCAAATACCACGAACTTCTGAACCAACAGCAGTTATCTTACTACTTAACCAAGTTGAATTCATATTATTGCACAAATCTTTATCTTTGTCAAGTTCCATATTTACATCAGTAAACCACAAATCTCTTTTGGTATTCAGTAGAGCATTTTTAACTTCTCGTCTATTTTCTATATCATTTATCAAATCCTCTTTGTATCCATCTGCATATGCAAACCTTGTGATTTGTAAATCACCTACCTTAATTCTTCCCACAATATCATCAGCTATATCTTTTACGCCACGATTTGATTTGGATTCTGCACAAATATAACTCCAAACTATCTGATCATTTTCTCTCTTATAAAAAAGTCTATTTTTCTCCTCCGCATCATACAAATTTTTCCAATTTATTTTTTTGAATGGGTCTAAGTTTGGTTCTTTACTAGCAATGGGTTGACTCTTCCATTGTAACGGAATATCATATTGTTGATAAAATTTTGCGTGTTCTTTGTATGCGATCTTTACTTTATCTGTTATCTTCATGTCATAAACTCCTCTAACGAGTCTTTTAATTCATAATATTGCATATAGTGTTCTCTTATTTTACCCTTATGATTTTTAAGGTATGCAGTATGACAACCCTCTTGAAATGTCTTTTTGGGTCTAAACAAAAGTTCATCGGACAACTCACCCCTAAATGCCTTTCTCAATAATGGTTTCCATACATTACCATCTTTTTTATACTTAGGCGGTATTTTTAAACAGAACTCTACCAGAGGTTTGTGAAGAAATGGTGTTCTCAATTCAACAGTTCCACCATACATCATAGCCTTGTTTGTTCTTATTAGATTATTTTTATGCAAGTCAACAATCAATTTGTGTCTTTTTTTAATATAGTCTTCATCCTTATAATGCCATGCAAATACATCACCATATGATGCAAATAATTCATCACTACCCTCACCACCAAAAACAACCTTAAACCCTTCATCATGTATCTTCTTAGAAAGTGCTAGTTGTGCAACAGCTGGTGATACCTGTGTCCATTTATATTCCTCAATTGCATAGATAGCATCACCAATATTACTTTCCACCCAATCTTTATCAATGATGACCTCATGAAGTGGAACACCAATTTCTTTACTTGCCATTCTTGCATAATGCAGATCGTCTTTACTACCATCATCTCCCATACTTACAACAAATGCCTGAAGATTGTTCACTCGTTTACTCAAAAGGTAAGTTATAATGGTAGAGTCTACACCACCAGATAAAATGGTGCAAACTGGAACATCACTGATAAGTTCGTTATCAACCCCTTCAGTTAAATATTTCCTAATATTATGTATCGCATCTTTCTCATCCATATCTACAATGTCTGAAGGAAAATCATAAAATCTTGTCTTATCTATTTTACCTGTCTCATAATCAAACACATAATAACAACCAGGCTCCACCAACACTACATCAGAGGAGTTAATATTAAGTACATTAGTGATTGTTTTTAACTCACTTGCAACCGCTATCTTTTTCTCATAGTTATAATAATATAGAGGGACTCTACCCATAAAATCTCTTGCAAAGGTTAGTTTGTTTTCATTATCGTCTAAAACGGCAAATCCAAACATACCATCTAAGGATGCAATGCAGTCCTCTTGATTTGAGTAAAACATCTCAAGTAATTGTCTCGTATCACTTCCAGTATGTTTCATACTTTTCCACAACTCACCGTTATAAACTAGTGTATATGGTGACTTGTGCATTGGTTGATTTGAGTCCTCACTTAACCCTTGAACTGAGAGTCTATTATGACCTATCCAAGTGTTAGTTTTTTCATTGTAGTTTACTCCCTTACTGTCTCTTCCTCTGTGGTCAATAAGAGATAGTGATTTACGAAACTGATCCTCATCAGTAAATATGTTTCCGATAACAAATCCACACATGACTAATCTCCAAACAAAGGATTTACCGTCCTACATAAAACAACATTATTACTCTTAGATTGTAGACATAGACCTATCTCTCTTAATAGACTCTCAAAGTAATAATCATCATATGCAGTTTTGTCATTACCCCAAGCTGTATGTTTATAGTAATTACACTTTTTAGTGTTCACTAACTCGTCTCTTAATTTGGGGTCTAACATATCCATCTCTGCACGTTTAACTTTACCATCATATATTGCATCTAGTAAGGCACGATTATCTATACAACAGGGTCTTGATATGGATACTACATCACCATTGAAGTCATTTAATAACTCTTTCGTGAGTATTGGTTTTTCCGTTGGAGATGTTGTCACAACAATGGTATCATAATCCTTTACTATACTATGATCATATTGAGTTTTAGATTTTATAACTAGTGTTTCACCATCATATAGTTCACAGAATTTTTTACCAATTCTACCACCACCAAAAACTATGACTTTAGAACCAATTACTTTATCAGTAATCCACTTCGCAACGTCTAGAGTGTTGGGGTTTGTACAAACAATTCCTACGTTATATTTCTCTGCAAGGTCAACCCTCACATTGTCATAACCATGCGATCTACATACAATCCATTTTAAGTTTGGATATGCATCAAATGTTTTTTGACCCACTTTTGAAAACTTTACACACAAAACCTCTACATTAATATCTCTGAAAATTTCATCTTGAGAACCAACGATCTTATAACCATCTTTTGACCAACCCTTTGATATAAGAGTATTCAAATCTTTCTTATCTTTTAATATTACCTTACTCACCAGTTACCACCTAGATTCCAAAATAAAACTTTACCATCAAACTTAGATATGTTTTGCTCTAACCAATACCATGCCTTTTTATCCCAAAACTCATTGCAAGGGAAAGGTGTTTCATACCAGTTCATCATGTCATCAAATGCATATTCACTCTTCACTATCTCTATTTGATTTGAAGAGTGTATTTGATATTTACTAAACTTCTTTTTAATCGTTTCCACACTAGATACACATACAGTGTGAAATGTTCTATTATGTGTAGGTTCAAATAATGACGGCCATGGTTCATGCTCCTGTAACATTCCTAAACAAGTCACACCAGAACCAGAGGAAACTACTAGATGATCAAATTCCAATTCTTTCTTCACATCTCGTAATCTCTGTCTCTGTACTTCAATATAAACATCATGATCAAATGCATATGGGAGTCTCTCATAATCGTTTTCTCTTGCAATTTGACCAACTTTGTTATATAGAATACTCATCATATTTGGTTTGAGTGGTAGTGTGTTTTCTACCTTCTCAAGCATATAATCTGGATATTTTTTAGACTGTGGATAGGCCATAATAAATTCATGACCTAATTCTTTTGATAACTCTGAAAGAGCCCAACCAGACCAAGAACCATAAACAGATAGGTGTATCAGAGGTTTTGATGGATTAGTAGATTCAAGAACCTTTCTTAACGCACTTAGTTTACCCCAAGGCGGAAGATTAATTCCATCGCCCATCAAGTCATCTCTTTTAACATAGATAGACTTATTGCCTATGTTATATTCCTCTATAGGTGTGTTAAGTTTTATTTCCATGGCAAATAAGTTGCTTCTAGTGCATCAAAACTCATGTGTTTACACCATGTCTCATACTTATCTTCAATACGTCCCTGTATATTTCCCTTTTCTAACCTCTGCATATCTGTTGCAGACTTTGCCCATAAAGGAATTAATACCTTCTTCTTTCCGTTTCTAGCATCCAGTGGTTTTATAAGAAGACCTCTTTCACTTTCAATAACTGCTCTTGCAAGTGCCTTGTTATCCCAAGAGTTTAATACTGTGGGTGTTAAGATGGTGTAATCTTTATAACATTCCATAACACTTAAACTAACTTTGAAATCCTCCAATTCAATATCACTGTATTGAATAGTTGAAGCTCTACGACCCCCTTCTTTATGATGAGCCATCCAATTAGTTACAGTGGCTTGATTGATTTGTGGATACTCTTGTAAAAAATCGTCCTGTTGTTCTCTTGTTGGTTTTGCATCTTCACCATTCTCAACTCTACTATCCATCAATGACCAAAATTCAAGTTTTATATCATCATTTTCAGTACCTTGTTTCTCATTAAAAGTTTCATTTAACTTGTTTCCAAGTCTTTTCAATTTCAAAACATTTGAATCTAAATCATGTTTGAAATTTACAAGATTATATTCTTTTTTATATTCCCCAACTCTATAACTAATTACAGTTCCATGTGCTCCACCAATAATACAATAACTTCCTGCTTGGATATTTACTCCCTCATATTGTGCATTATCTGGAAAAAAAACCACAGTGCCCTTTTTATCAAGACCACTTTTATCTCCAGTGGTTTCTACCTTTGTTACTTGTCTATCAATAAATTCAAAATTGATTTGAATTTTTCTCACTTGTAACATTTTCTTTGGATTTGGAACATACTCATCTGGCCCAACTTTTTTCAAAAAGTCTAAAACATTAAACTCTTGTATGTCTTTCCATGTTCCTTCTTTTATTGCTATTGCAATTTCACTTGGTGTGTAGTTACTCATAATTTAATCCTTCTCATTTAAAAAATTCTTCTAGTGTGCTTGTCTGTGGTAACAAAGGTATACTTTTGTCTTTTGCAAAACACCACACATTCTCAATGAATATCTTGTTCATATGCTCAGTCATTGCAGTCTTATCAAAGTTTCCTTCCTCATCAGAAAACACTGCTTTTCCCTGTGGCCTGGCCATTATTCTCATACCGCACTGTCCTATAAAATCACTCTTCATAGAATTAACCAAGTCATCCCCACTTCTATATCTCTTACCTTTTACTTTGGGGTCTAGAATATTAACTAGAAGGAACCCCCTGTCACTCAAAGATTTAAAACTATTGTGTGCAACTGGTAGATAGAAGTTATCTCTCCACTTCTCATAAGTGTTATATCTTGACCAAGATTGTAGCTCTTCTTTCTCACCACCTTCATTGTATCGTTCGGTGGAAAAGTATGGCGGTGAGGTGAATGAGCAATCTACGTCTTTAATTTCATCCCAAGGTAGGTCTTCTGCACCACAGTTATACATTTGTACTGTTTTCTTACCACCAGTGAGCTTATCAAAAAACTCTATCATCTTTTTATATCGTTTGAATGTATTTGGATTCGGGTCACACCCTATGTAATGCGTAGCATTAGAGGCATAGAACCCTGTAAGTCTGTCACCCCAACCCATAGATGTATCAAGTACAGTCTTTGCATTTGTCATCTCATAGAAAGTCTTTGCAACATTTGGTTTGAACTGTGTCGCAATATAACACCCAAGTCTAAATGCACTAACGTATACATTCTTAGATAATTCTTTTTCAGTATTAATACCTCTCCATATAGGGCCAAGGGCACCCCACACATTATCACCATCATTCCATCTTGTCAATGGTGCTTTGAACCCATAGGAATTACATGCCATTCGTAGGTCATGCATAAAAGAATCACTTATATAATTGTATACTGAAGGTGCATCAATAACACCCAACCCATACTTACTATAAGGATATGAATAGTCATCATACTTCTCTAGTACTTCCTTACCAGACTTGTCAATAAACTTATTATAGTCTACAGTCTTGAGTTTGTGGAAAGTCTTAATTACTTTCTCTTCACTAAATTCTTTCAGTGGATATGGTGGTTTGTCTTTCTCAATATAATCTGCAAGAGCTCTACGAAAGTCCTTTTTACCATACTTCTCCGTGACAGAAACGAACTGTGATGTATTCATTATAGGAAGTCCATCTGCATTTGCACTACTTTTTAATATGTCATACAATTCATTCATGCCCATTCACCTACTTTGATGGCATCTTCTAAACGAATTCGTCTGCCCTTTTCATACTTCTGCACCTCTTCTACATACCATTCTGTTATTCGATATTTTTGTTCTATCTCTTTTGTTGTCATTATACCATCTGTGCCACCCACATTAAAAGTTATGTTTACATATGGATATGAATACATCTTATAATACTTTTCTTTTCGTAAAAGTCGATTACAGAACTTATAGTTAGATGGCCATATTGGATTCCACTTTTTAAAATAGTCTACTTCCACAAGACCAACAATTTCATTAGTTTCAACACATTTGATACCTAAGTCAACTTTATATTTTCCAATAGGATCATTTATAATCTTATAAGTCTTATCATCTTTCATGTTAAAATAATCTGTAAGATGTCGTCTCAATATGGTGCAACCATTCTTTTGAACCATTTTCTTAAATGCAAGTCTTTGTTCTTCATCATTGAAACCTTGATTACCAGCCAATATTTTCTTATCTTCAAAATTTACATAATCACTCAATTAAAAAAATCCTCCAAACTTCCTTGTGTTCCGTAACTAGTATCTAACAACCAACCCATTTTATCTGTGATAATCTTGAGAGGTTCCATGAAACTCTTATCGAATTGTTCATCATAGTCTATTAAGTCCATAATGTCAAGTTCCCTTGGCAACTCTGTAATAAAGGAAAATGCAGAAGACTGATATATGTTTGGTTGTCGTAAATGCAGAAACTTAATCTTATCACCTTCTTGTATGTTAGGATACTTGTTACCCAACTTGTTTTCCTTAATCAAATAGTTATAAAGAATTCCACCACGAACATGTATCGGAGCTCCTTTTCTGAACAAGTTATGGTCTGTTGTCCATTTTGATAAACCATTACAACTTCTAGGATATGCAATCTGTTCTGGATCAAGTTTCATAAAGTCTTCTCTAAAGTCCTGTATAAAAGTATTTAGCATTTTCTCATCACCATTCATAATGATGTCAAGTGCCTCTTTAATGCTATCTCGACAGGCAGATGGTGTTGAAGACTTGACTGCTTCGATACCCATCATCTTGAGTTTAGGTTCTTTGTACCTTACTCCTTCAGAGTCGTGGACGTTGAGGATGTATCTTTTCTTTGCAGTCCAGATTCCTTTGTCTGCGATGACTTCTCTTGCCATGAACATCTTTTGCTGATACGCTCCCATAAGGTCAGCAAGAGATTTATAAGACTTATTAATAAATGGTTCCAACTTATCAGTTGCCACTTTATCCAAGAATTCGACCACTTTGCTAGTTTGTGGTGATTCACCAAACACTTTGCTAACAAGAGGGTCAAAGGTAATGTAAACCGAATCCGTGTCAGAGGCAATAACATAGTCTTCTTTATCGGTTTCCATAATCTTGTTAATATAGGCGTTAAGAGATTTTTCAATCCATCGTATAGATAACTGACCACTTGTTGTAATCGCTTCAGCATTTCGCAAATCAAAATACCTAAACCAATTATTCCCAATAGCACCATACGCCGAATTGAGAGATATCTTCTTCGCCATCTGGATGTTATTATATCTGGATATGGTTTTAAGGAGTGTTTTATCCTTAGTGTCCTCATATGATTGCTGAGCATCCAACATGAGTTTTTTATATTTTGTACGATCTTCATAGATAGTCTCCATCAATTCTGGAAGAAAACCTCTCTTGTCTTTACGAAAGAACGCACCATTAGGAGTCATACAACAATTAGAAGTGTTCTTAACTTTACCCGCCAGGATTTTATCTACTGAAACTTTATCCTCACTCTGCGAAAGTAATGTCTCTGGCGAGATGTTATACTGCATGATCAAGTGTGGATATAGACTATTTAGATCAAAAGACATAACCCACTTGTGCATACCCACGATTGGGTCTTTGACATATGCACCCTCAAACTTCTCGACCTTTTTCTGATTAGGATTCTTCATAGGAATAACGATGTTCTTGTCTTTAAGATAGTTGTATATGAGGATATCCCAATAACGAACTGTACCTAGAACATCAGTATAATTAACCTTGGCATCATACGCCATGGTTAAACATAATTCAATGAGTTTTAGTTTGTCTTCAAGTTTGTCAACGAGCTCAACGTCTGTGATGTTATATTCAATAAAAGACTGATAATCTTTTTCATACCACTCACGAAAAGTTTCAAATGGATTGCCGTCTTTACGTTCACCTAGTTCAACAAATGCAATGTGATCTAGTCGATATGACTCTTGAGTTACATATGTAAACTTGCGATAGAGATCATAATAGTCTAGGGCAGCAATACCTTGAATATTATACACTTGATGATGTCTACCTCTATTGTAGACTTCTCTATCTTGAACACCACCCCAAGGGGATAGACGTTTGAGTTCATCTTCACCAAATAGTTTCTTGATACGATTACAGATATAGGGAATATCAAAGAACTCTGTATTCCATCCTGTTACAATGTCTGGATGATGTTTCTCCCAAAACACAAGGAACTCTTTAAGCAGATGAACTTCATCTTGACATTGAATATAGGTTACATCTTCACGATCATTCTTAAACTCACCAATACCCCAAACAACAATCCGTTTGGATTGATGGTTCTTAATAGTAATAGATAACATCTCCTCTTCGGCAATCTTTGGGTTAGGAAATCCATTCTCACATTGCACCTCAATATCAATGGTCACGATCAGTATTTGATCCATGTCCCATTTCATAGTACCTTTAAATGTGTCTGATAAAAAACAATATGGATATTGAGTATTACCGTGTATGATACCAAATTGTTCAGAATACTGTGCAACCCACTCCTTTGCTTCCTTCATAGTAGGATGCACTACAGGAGTCACATATCCACCGTTTAGTGTTTTGTATTTTGTAGGTTTCTCTACGGAAGCAAAAAGTGTAGGAGAATATTTAATTCTCCTATTCTTTCTTTCCCCATTGACAACTTCACGCAAAAGAATGAAGTTACCCCATTGCATAGCATTTGTATAAAAACTCATGTTATAGTTATATCACAATCAATTTAAATTGTCAAGTTGTTTTCTTACCGATATTATATTTTGCTTCTAATTGCCAAGAGTCTTTCTCACTAAAAGACAGTACCTTAATTTGACTCAATGGAGCCATCTCTCCAAGTTCTCCTACAATTTCTACAAGTCCCCAATCTTTGAGAAGGTTTGTAATTGTGTTTCTGCGTGAGATATCATTTTCTGTTAGATTGGTATCTTTACCATCTAATGCAAATAATTCTTTAAAATGTACAATAAAGTATCTGCCCTGTTTGTGTAATATGTGACAGGACTGATAAAGTTTTCTTTCTTTTCTAGAGGCGACACCAATACGTGATAAAGTCTCTCGCACCTTGAGGAAATCATCTGGTTCCTTCAAAGATACTTCGAGCATCTGCTCTTGCGTCCAACTAACTTCTTCCATTTCTTCCACCTTTATTTAACTTTTCTTTTATAGCGGAAATCTGTTTTTCATCTAGTAGTTCAAGAGCGACCTTTGCTTTTTGATTGTTGTATCCATAGAACTCTTTAACATACTCTAGATTCTTTAATTTCTTCGCCTTCATCCAAGGAGTATATCTCTTCCTTGGTCTTATAGTATTTAGTAAATAGTCGAATTGGAGTTTTTTATCTAGATGATGTAGTTTATTGATTTCATTCACCAACATAAGGGTATCAGTAAATGGTGCAACACATTTATTGACAATGAATGGGGCATACTTCTTTTCCCACTGCTCATCCTCTGTATCTAGGAGATTTTCTTTAGTATTGTTAATTGCACCAAGGTAATCTTTTAACTCATACACGGCAGTTTGCCTTTATTACTATTACACTTCTAAGATCATAACACTCCCTAGAAACAGGCATTGCCTTGTGATCTAAGTATGCATCAAACACCACAAGTCTGTTACCTACATATGGAACGAGTTTTCCATCAATTAAAGTGCCACCACCCCATTCATCTATCCAATCCAAACGATGATAGTA
>Ga0163180_10000854_pt1 | contig 17463 bp, 7 predicted proteins | sample AtlANTMetagenome_2_FD_109647 | JGI IMG/M metagenome (GOLD analysis project Ga0163180, IMG submission 109647) | Marine eukaryotic phytoplankton communities from the Atlantic Ocean - Atlantic ANT 4 Metagenome | ecosystem: Environmental > Aquatic > Marine > Oceanic | place: North Atlantic Ocean...
AAAAAAAAATGCCGCCAAATTCGACGATGCATTTTACGTGACAAAATCAACTGTCGTCGTCTTTTGATCGAGAGAGAGAGAGAGAAAGAAAGAAAGAAAGAAAGACTACGCCCACGAGCACGCGCGTACCGTTGTCGTCGTCGTCGTTGACGACGCGAGAAGAAGACGATGGCGTTGTTCGCGCCGCACCGGGTGCTCGGTCAGATAGCCTCGGACGTGCCATTTTCGATGCACAAGAGAGGGACGGAAACCTACGCGACGACGGCATCGGGTCGAAGCTTTCACATTTACGACTGCAACAAGCTGACGTTGGCCATGCTCGGGCCGATGCACGAGACCGACGTGACGGGCGTGTGCGCGAAGAGAGATTTTACGTTTTGCACGTGCGGCGGGAGGAAGATTTATTGCAGCAGACGCGTGCACATCACGTGCGAACTGGTAGGGCATTTGAGCGAAGTCGTGTACATGTTTGCGTTCGGGACGCTGTTAGTGAGCGTGGATCGCTCGGATTGCGTGCTGGTGTGGGATATCAGCGAGAAAGTCATGAAAAGAAGAGAAAGAGAGTACGAAAAGTTCAGTCAGGAATGCACGAAGAAAGCGAGGGAGGAGAGACGACGACGGCTGTTGGAGAGAAGGAAGGAGAAAGAGCAAGCGAAGAAGACGGGCGAGAAGGTGGTTGGTCGAATCCCTTCAACGAAAGAGATTCTGAACGAACTGATGAGGAAAGCGCCGTGGTGTTTGAGAAAGATTAAACGGTTGGAAAAGGCCAAAGATATAAGCTCATTTCCTGGTGATGGTGATGATGATGGTGATGGTGATACCGACGACGAAGGAGAAGAAGGAAACAAACACCAAAGGAAGCGCGCGCACAGCGAAGATGATTCTGACGAGGAAGACGACGATACGTTTAAACGAGTCAGGGATATGGATAAGTTGGATCCGGATGCAATTACTGGACGTCGGTACGAAGGTGAAGAATCGGATTCTGATGAAGACGAAGGAGAAGAAATAGACTCGGAAGATGACGACGACGGCGCCGACGAAGATTCAGATGACGACGGAGTTGGTAAAGATGATAGCGAAGATGGAGAACAAGTAGAAGACGCAGAGCAAGATCCGATGGATTTAGCGGCAACCATTATGGTCTTACCTGATTCCTTCGGTGGAAGCATTACGTGCATCGCGCATCCGGACACGTACATTAACAAAATCATCTTAGGGAACAAAAGAGGGAAGTTGTTACTCTTGAACATCGTCACCGGACGCATCGTAAAAGTATTGAGCGGGAGTGCGGACGACTTAGATACGAACGATGCGGAGATTACGTTTGTTCAAAACTCACCGGCTCTGGATGTCATAGCTGTTGGTTTTTCAGATGGACGATGCGTTTTGTACGACATTAATAAAGAGCGAGCGATTATGACGTTACAGCATGATTGTAAAGTGACGTGCTGCTCGTTTAACGCGCAGGGTAACCAGGACGATAACGACCCATTAATTGTCGTGTGTGATGTAAATGGCACGATTACCACGTGGGATTTAGAAAAGCGAAGACAGAGAGATTTGAACCAACGAGCGCACGAAAGCGAGATTATTTCGTGTTATTTTTTCCCGGGCCAACCGTTACTGATGACATCGGCGAAAGATAACTCGTTGAAACAATGGGCGTACGATCAACCGGATGGTTCGAGCAGATTATTGAAATTTCGCTGCGGCCACGGGAAACCTCCAAATTCAGTATCCTTCTACGCCGATGGAAAACGCATCTTCGCAAGCGGTAGCGACAAATCTTTGAGAGTATGGTCGACAATACAAGACCAACAAAGCAAAGAGCTCTCGCAATCTCGAACAGCATCTCGGGCCAAGAAACTGAACATACACGAGGAAGAATTGAAATTGCCCGCAGTTTCGTTCATATCTTGGAACGAATTGCGCGAATATTCGTGGGCTAATATCGCCTCTTGCCACGAAAAGGAAAATAAAGTGTACACATGGCGTTTAGGAACTGGAATTTTAGGTGAAAACGTCCTTGAAGTACCACCGAAGGAAGGCGATATATCCGCATGCACGTCGTGTGCGATATCACAATGCGGAAGTTACTGCTTCGTGAGTTATGAATCCGGCGCTGTTCGTCGATTCAACATGCAAAGCGGTCTTCAACGCGGAGAATTGAAGCGCGTCGTAGGCACCGGCCCAGATAATAGAATCGATAAAAACGCCCTCGCGAAGAGCTTGAAAGGAAATGAAGGGTACAACTTCCCAGGCGGTAAGAAATCCGTGTGGGCGTATTCCGGTCCTCAATTGGATGATATCATAGAGAGCAGGTACACGACGTCAGCGCACGATGGCATGTGTGCCTTGGTCCAAACAGATGGCATGAACCGTTATATGTGTACCACTGGGGAAGACGGAAAGGTTCGCGTGTGGAAATATAACGACATGAAACTCGTAGGCGAGATGGATTTAGGTGCACCTGCGATACTTGGAACGGGCTCTTTACACAAAACGGCTGAGTTATTCGCCGTCGCCTCGCAAGATGGAACGGTCCGCGTGTTTGATATTGGAACCAAGAAACGCGTGCGAACGTTTCGCTTGAACAAGGAGAAAAGCAGCGGCGATGAAAAAGATAACGCTAGTGCCGCCACAGCCGCCGATGGAAGTAAAAAGAAAAAGAAAAAGAAAAAGCTGGTCTTGGCGACGAAAGTAGAAATCACTTCTGATCGCGAATGGATGATTTCTTGTGACACTCTCGGTATGCTCAAAGTCTTCGACATCCCCTCTGCTCGTTTATTACAAACGATGAAAATGGGATCCGATAAAATTACGAGCTTTGCGCTTTCTCCCACGCTCGAGTATCTCGCGACTACGCACGCTGGTAAAAGGGGTGTTTTCCTCTGGAATAACCGATCGCTCTTCTCCACGGACGAAGGCTTGGACGAAGTCGTGGAAAGTGTTGGTGGTACAGTTGAGCTAGAAGCACCGAAAATAACTACACTAGTAGATGATGACGTTAACTTGTCGTTAACCAATGCGACCAACGCCAATGGCAGCATACTTCAAGACGACGATGACGACGACATAGTACTCGACGCTGCGGATGAGATGGAAGCGAAAAAAGTCGATCCGTGGGAGCAACAAAAGAAAGAACTGATTGCATCTATTCCTGCGCAGCTCGGCCCCGGCATGGCAACCTTATCCTTGCTTCCGATAAAGCAATTGAAAGATTTGAACAACTTGGACGAAATTCGCGCGATGAAAGGAAAGGATCCAAACTTCCGAAATGTGACGAATGAAGGAAAAGAGGAAGAGCAAGACGATTTCGGACAAGTCAGGGCACCATTCTTCCTACCGACGAAAACAGACGACACGGATGTTCGTAATTCTGCGTTTGTTGTTGAAATGAACGATGATAATAAAGATGGTAAGAAGAATGGTGACGATAATGACGATAGTTCAAACACCCAAATCACGCACCGCTCAAGAATCTTAAAACGCAACGACGGCAACGGAAACTCAGTAGATGCCGATTGCGAACTGCTTAGACGATGGAAGCAAGGTGCACGCGAAATTGCCGAATTTGAACAACTCCGCCTTGCTAATAGCAAAAGAAAAGACAAACCAATTGTGCTCAAACAAAAAGCCCGGACGTCTGCTTACGACGGCCCGTACCGCGAAGCCCTCCGTCTCCTCCTCACCTCCACTCCAGAAGTCGTCGAAGCTGAAATCAAATCCATCGGCCCTTGGGACATTGAAACCGCCACGGAGGAAGAGTTTGAACAAATCGGTCTCGGTTTGGACTTCTTCCATCACGAAGTCCTCGCCGGAATGAACTTCGATGCCATCCAAGCCTTGCTGCGCTTATACCTCAGCTCGCACGGCGAAACCATCGCCGCCAACGACGGTTTAAAAGAACGATGTAAAAAGTTACGCGAAGCTGTCGCGGAAAGTTGGGACCGTTTGGATGCCATGTTCAATGAAATTCGAGCGACGTTTTCGCATTACGCCGGTAAACATTGATGTTACTGAGTTATTTCACATTTTGTAATTACGCATCATCATCATCATCACCTAGAAACAAATTTCCTCAAAAAAAAAACATGCAAGCGCTCCCGGGCTACGCCACCACCTTCAAAACGCTCAAGCCAGGTCAAGGCGCGTCTGTCGCGAAAGGTGACACGGTCACCGTCCACGCCACCGGCATCGTTCAACAAACGAACGCGAAGTTTTGGTCGACAAAAGACAAAGGGCAACAGCCGTTTACATACGAGGCCGGGGTGGGTAAGGTCATCACAGGATGGGACCAAGGCTGTTTGGGCATGCAATTAGGTGAAGTCAGAGAGCTGTGCATTCCAGCGGACGAGGGGTACGGGCAAGGGGGGTTTCCTGCGTGGGGCATTCCTCCCGGGGGAACCCTCGTATTCGAGATTGAAGTGCTCAATATACAAGGGAAATGAATGGATGATTGATGATGATGATGATGATGATGATGATGATGATGATGATGATGATGATGATGAAAGAAAGAAAGAAAGAAACAAAGATGAAAAGAACACGCACACAAAATAAAAGCCGTTCCGAATTCGCACATAGCTCGTACTTGTCGTCAAATAATAGCCATCATCCGTCGTTTCCTCTTCTCCTCTCCACTTGTACCTACGACACCCGCATATCATTAATTAATTAATTACATAATTAATTCTCCTTTTTTCCCCACACAAAAAAAAATGTCCGACGACTTTGACGACCCGGACCCTCGCGCCACGCCGCCTCCCGGCGACGAGTTTTACGTCTACCCGCGGGACGACCGAGGCGAACCCTTCGACGACGACGACGACCAGGACCGCGGCGCGTCGTCGTCGTCGTCGTCGTCGTCGTCCTTTTGCACCGCGAAAGACGTCGGTGAGTGTTGTGTTCGTTTTTCTCCGCGCGCGAAATCACCTACTCATTTTAGTTGCCGACGACGGATATTTACCTAACTGTTTGTGCTTCTTCTTCTTCTTCTTCTCTGACGCTCGCTCTCTTTCTCTCGTTCGGATCGAAACTTTTTTTGCGCGAGGACAGAACCGCACTTGATGCAACTCAACCGGTTCGTGGCGGGAAACTTCTCGCGAGACACGAACCGCGACTATTTTACGCTTCTGGAGAAGTACTACGAAGAAGAGAAGAAGAAGAAGAAGAAGAAGAAGAAGAAAGGAAAAGAGAGGGATGTTTCGGAACACCACGCGGTACCACCTGAAGTGATTAACCCGTGTGGGAAAGAGTGGAACGCGGGAGATTTAGCGTACAGATGTCGAGACTGTCAAAAAACAAACTCGTCGAGCGTGTGCGTGTCGTGTTTTAAGGAGAGCGACCACGTCGGGCACGACTTTACGATATACAGATCCGAGGCGGGAGGCGTATGTGACTGCGGAGATAGGGAGAGTTGGGCAGTCGCAGGAAGTTGTGCAAGGCATGGTGGTAAATGTAACAAGGACGAGGAAGAAGAAGAAGAGAGAGATGAGGAAGTGGAAGGGGAAAGGGAGGAAGAAAAGAAAGAAGTTTGGGATTCTACGTCGGTGAACGGACTTTTGAGGGTCCGCAAAAAAGAAAGGAGGATGAACGGGAAAGACCTGTTTATGGAGTACTGGTTGAAAGATCCGCGACGGAAATACCGAACGGCAATTGCTATTGATATCGCGGTAAAGAGGCTTGTTTTGGCGGTCAAGAATTCCCGTAGATTGAAGATACGATACGCGGAGTTGACGCGAACGGTTCGTTTTCAGGAGGATGCGAATTCGAGCTTTGGAGAATCTGGACCAATGAACCGCAGTGATGGTATGTTGTTTACGAAAAAGGAGAGACGTTACGTAGAGAAGAAAGTTGCTCCTTACGTCGTTTCAAACGATAAATTTCCGTTATGTTTTTTCGATGATGAGACGCCGGCACAGACGGAAGAGCTTGAACAACGCTCGCGTCGAATGGCGTTTCGCAGCGCAAATAATCGCGCGATGCTGTTGAACGAGCGCGTTCCGCGTGCGGTTTTGGAGCAATTAGAAGAAATGTCCGTCGCCTCTTCAGTTTTGGCGACATACCACGGCGACGAAAACGGGTCCGGTGCAGACGACGCAGATCAAAAGGTTCAACTCGATCCAGAGCTAGAAGATATTTTAACACCAGACGCGCGTGCACGAAAATTGGATAATATGCGCGACGAATATAGAGTTGTAGTCGAGCGCATACGGATCGAACGAACAGCAGCGCGCGTCATCGCAGGCTGGTTGCTGCACCAATTTGCTAATTCTGACATAGTCGAATTGAAAGAATGTCTGGCGATGGCTTTTATTTCTTCAAGTCATTCGAAATATGCAAGGGAAGAGAGTCGGTTGACTGATCCAGACATGGATTGGAAGACTAGAATGCGCATGAGTAAGGTTCTTCTAAAAAATGGTTGCGAGAACCCCGACGGTCATTTATCAAACATTGAATATGAGCTTAAAACAACGAAAAGTGTTCGACAAATGTGGCAAGACGTCGCGCACGTACACACAGAAATTGATGATTCAATAGAAGAATGGCTAGAGGATGTATCAATTAGAACACGCGCTCACAACGAGGACGTGGACGAGATGAAAAGCGAGAACTACAAGAATTGGGGAGGGAAAAAATGGAAGAACTGCTGGTATAGAACCGAAGAATATTCAACAGATCAGATAAAAGTTGATTGCACGAATTCATTGTTCGTTATAATGCACGAGATGAGCGAGACTCCCGAAGCTGAGGTTTTCTCTGACATTGTGAGCATTTTTCTGAAGCTCATAGTTTCGAGTGCATTTGTACAAATGCACTACTCTGCTGGCAAAAGCGAATCCTACGGACAAAACCGTTTTAAGTGCCACGTCGATTTCGAGTCCTTGGGAGAGTTTAGAACGCGCTTTTTCAAAGTGTATATGCATTTATATTTCGACCTTTCTCACATCGGATTTATGTTCCCATGGTCGTCGCTGAAACCATCATTGTCGTCCGAATGCTATCGAGGACGCCGAAAATTCGACAGAATCCGGGGAGACCTCCTGGATCGCCTGGGCGTGCAACTCTTCGCTTCTTGGAGTTTATTTTTAGCAGTAAACGATTCATACCGTTACCCTTTTGATCAAATTCAACGTGACGCCGTGAACCATAAAACAGATGGAATATCAAAATATTTAGACATGTTTAGTACGCATCGGCGATTATTGTGGTCTGTGAAGGCCTTCGTTGATGAAGATTTGCGCAATCTGTTAAATAATCCAACGTGGCACGTGGATCAAAGCGAAGAAAGTGAATGGGAAGAATATAAGAGGTCGAACATGTTTCTTGGACTCGCTAATAGACCTATATCGGATTTGAGAAACTTCGCGCTTAACTCTACCTTAAATGCCATAAACTTTGTAAACAGTAAGGTTTTGCTTTTAGAATTCTTCGAGGAGATGTTCATGTTTTGCAGCGAAAAAGTCGAACCGGTTATCAGGGCTCACAAGCAGCACGTTGGACGCGAGAACGAAGAGTGGCTTAACATCGTAGCACTCGAGTTTAACTTAGTGCTGGTATATAAAGATATAATACGCAAAGCCCTGTTAGATTCTTCATCCGATGAGAACGATGATATTGATATTTCTCTGGGAGATGGTATCAGTGCAAGAAGAAACGCGTGCGCAGAAAATTTGAGGCTGCACGTCGTTCTGAAATTCTTGAAAGCAAGAATCGTTGACTCGTGCAAAAGAATGCATACAAAGGGGGTAGTCGGGTCGAGGAATGAACTAGATTCGCGAAACCCGCACGCGCCGCATTTGCGATGTCTCGATATCACGATACAAGCTTTGTATGACTATTATTCTCGGAATCCCGTTGCGGAACCGAGTTTCAATGCGAAAGAAATTATCACGCATACGTGCGAAGAATTATTCCGAAACAATGCTTTTGATTTGCTCCAAGACGACATTAATTTAAAGCGCATGTTCAACCACGATACGGTATTGGATGTGCATGATCGAATGGCATACAGCTTTGAAGGTAAGATGATAAATCAATCTCGGGGCATGAATTGCTCAGAAATAATCGCTCTGCGTATTTCTGATATATTACATTGGAGTTTTCAAGTCAACGCCCGCGCCTGGATACTAAACGGAGACCAGATGCGACTGTATTCTCGCACGTACTCAATCGGTACTTTTAAGTTTGTGTCGAAGTTCTGCGATATCAGTTTATTGGAAAAGGTATTAACGTTTTCGCCGAGGAAATCGATTCTTTTTGCGGTGGAGATTTTTTTACTGCGCGCCGCGGACGTTAGGTTTCGATGGGTGGATTACGGTTTCACATACAGGAGCCTGGTTGAATTCGCAGAGAGATGTGTCGCCAAAGGAAAAGAATGTCCTGAATACTTGCGAAAACCTCACATTTTTGAAGAAATGAAGCAAAGTCTTCTAACTTCTGGCCCCGATGAGTTGCTTGAATCGGAGAAAGCGGTATTGTGTCTTCGAGACGCCATGAATACCTTGGCGTATTTCGCGACTCGGCAAAGTCAGTCTCTTTTCTGTATTGAAACAGAAAGTGAACGCGTTGAAAATTCAATCATCCATACTGTGGCATTAAAAGAGTCGATGAGAAATGGGCCGACGTACTCAAACATTCAGTCGGGATTATCAGTGTACCTCGGAGAAAGCTTCAACAGCGGCGGCACAGAGAAAGATTTAGATGATTATCTCGAACGCTTGTGCATCGTCAGTAAACCGTCGACATCGACAATGCTACAGCCTGAAAGTAACGCGTTTTCAATGCAGGTCACGTACAAACTTAAAGAAGAGAGTTGGGCAAAATTCAACGCGTTTCACATCGATTACACGGATGAAGAACGTGACGCGGCTAAAGCAAACGCGATTCAAAGAAACTCTGATTGGACTCCCATCAATGAGGCTTGCACACGAACAGATGAGGACATGCACTGTTCTTTCAAGTTTCGATTTAGCGTAAGTCCCGTTGTTGCGTTTATTTGCTCATTATCTATACGATTGTCCGCGTTTAACGAGGATCAAAATCCGATTTACGATGATTTAGCGGTTGCAGCGTTTGCAATCTTGGACGACGCAATGCGCAGTATTTCTTCTCAATTCACGACATCGTCGAGATCGAATCTTTTGAAGAGATTCCAAGGAGCTGTCGATAGTTATAGTACGAACGAAGTTATGTCGACCGAAGATGAAGAAGTCCTGAGTAAACTCAAAAATTATGTGAAAGCCTGCGACACGTATTTCAACGAAGATCTCGAAACTTTGAAGGACGGTTTTAATTCTAGCACAGTTGAGCTCTTTTCAAGAATTAAGGACAACGAACAACATTCTGGTTCTAAGTTTGAGACAGATGTGCCCGAAATTCCGGAAGAGATTCGCGAAAGTGAAATAGAGTTTATTCAAAATTGGTCCCGTGTGTGGCGCGAGTACGCTTCAACGAAACGCGAATGCGTTGAGTTTATAAAATATCTCAACAACGAAAGCTTTGAAAAACCATGTTGTAGCGAGCTAGGTTCGGATAGTTTGGATCCTTTGATAGAAGAGTTGAAAAAAATGGTCGCCATTTGGAAAGAGAAAAACCAGGCAGCGAGAACACTCAGAAACGGCTCAACGTTTTGCGAAGCCGTGTACCTTCTCGCAACAAGGGAGAAGAAAATAAAATCGAACGAAGACATTTTACGGCGAACAGCGATAAAAGTTGCAAAACGCATGCGAAAGAATGATAATTTGTGTCTTCTAGATGTGCAAACGTATAACGACATTGCGCATCGAACGGGCGCGTTTGCTAGAGATGGATCACTTCCTTCTTCCTCTAACGAAAGAGAACGCGACGGAAATTTTGGTGACAAGGAAACTGTAAAACAAGAAAGGAAGGCGCGTCTTAAAGCTCGACAGGAGCAAATGATGAAAGAAATGCGCGAACAACAACGAAAAGCTTCACAGGCACTCGGCATAAGCGACGATGTGAACAATGAGGAGGAGAATGGTGCTGCCAACACCTTTCCTTCTCCCTCTTCCTCCTCGGTGTGCGACGTGTGTGCCGGTTGTGGTAATCCGATTAAAGATGATGATTTTGATGCGTGTCTAATTTCAAAGTTTATGCTGGTAAATCATGCAGATGTACTAAAGCGAAATGAATTCGACCGGCGAATGAAACAAAATGGTGCAAAGTACGACCCTGGTACTCTAGCTGAAAGAAAATCTCGCTACGACGATGAATTTGCCCAAATGGCTGGTCACATTACTCGCGACACGTGTTTGTCCGTCGAGACGGGTGGCCTCATCGCTCAATCTTGTGGTCACAAGATGCATTTAAAATGTCTTCGAAATCATAAAATCGCTACTGGGGCGCAAGAACCAGGACAAGGTGAGATATTGAAGGAAATGCAAGCGAGCGTATTTGTTGAAGGCGCGAACGTGTTCGAAAAAAATGAAACCAATACAAATGCAAACGGTCAGAGTCAGAGTCAGAATGAAGCCACCAACCGTGTAAATGCTGCTATTTTGGAGGATGGTGCTTTAGAGAACCCCGATGATATCATCGCCGAACAGCAACGTGAACAACTTCGCCTCGAAGAAAATACTTTGCGGGCAAACGGAGAGGAACGTAGGAGACAAGTTTTCATTAGGCGCGAAAACGGCTTGGTCAATGGGCAATTTCATTGTCCTACGTGTCGTCGCATTTCGGACTGCGCGATTCCTATCCTTGAAGATATGTCAAAATCATCAACAAAGAGTGTGGACGTTAGCGGCATGTGTCGCATGGAGCGGGCACTGTTAGAACGTGAGCTCGTCGAATCAATATTTTGGAACCTCGCCAACGCCGACTATGGAGGCACTTTGCGCCTCGCGTCATTACTATCATACGCGCGTAAGTTTGTTTTCTTGCACCCGCACATGCAACACGCGGACAAATTGGACATCGATGCTTGCATAAAAAACGCGATATCGGGTTTTCAATACGACGGGAAATCTGACAATCTTAAGTATAACTGCAGTACAGTGGAAGATCTTACCCTTTTGACTACGAGAAGAGATTACAACGCGTTGTGGAAGAGTGCGATCGCCGGTATTTGTTTTTGCGAGCTTGCACTGCGTCCGGCACTTTCTTTGACTGTGCCAACGTATGCGGAACACGCACCTGAACGTGACGCGCTTCCTGCCGTGGGAGATGAAGTGAATAACATATCCATTGATGCCACTTGGCTGGCGTCTATTTCCATTGCAAAATTGGCGTTCGCATTTATGAATTATTCATCGAGAGCTTCTAGCGTGATATTACACCATAATCCGATTTTCATGAAAGAAGAGAATGACGTCGGTTTAGTGGGTTCTAACAGATTTACGTTATACATGACTCTTTTGAGACTGGATCTGCTGAAAGAACCTGGGTTTTCATCGCTTTTTTCCAAAGAGGAAAAAGCAAAATCAGAAGAAATATTGAAGGAGATGAAAGACTCGATATATCTTCTGATGGATAACAGTCGATCACATCTATCCCAGTTTGAGTCGGTCGTTCAATCTGGTGCTATGGAAGTCATGCATTTTCCTTCGTCTCATCAGACGAAAAGATATCGGAAAATAAATTCTTCCTTAGTAGTCAAAGGATACCTCGCGGGCGAAAGTGTCCGCACCCTTAAAATGACACGGCCGGACGAAGGGGAACGCTTTATACCGGATACAGAGAAATGGGAAGAGAATGGAATGGATCCTTTTCTTGAATTTGTGCACACGATGCTATGGTGTTTTGAGACGATTCGCCACGATTTCTCAAAAACAGAAGGCGTGCCGTATGACCCCAATAACCCACCGCGCGAGCCTTGGCCGCCTCAGAAATTTCTCGATGAGAAAGACATCGAACTATTTTTGACGCGCTTGAGAGAGACTATCTTAGCGAATTTTGCCTCCTGTAACTTCATTACCGATGATGACAAAAGGGAAAAAATATATTTTCTCCGATCAGATTTGGAATATTTTTGTTCGTTACACTTTAGAATGGGTGCATTGATTGACGCTGCGAAACGCGTTTGGACGACGACGAGTGATGAAACTGCCGGCGAAACTTCGGGTCGAATAAAAATGCCAAGAACATACGATGCAGAGGGTATCGATTGCATACTTTCTCGCGCTCTGTCATCCGTATCGGGTTCTGAAACGCACCCAGAAATCACCGTCATATCTGCAAATGAAGCCTCCGAAATCTGCGGCATCTCGCGCACCGCAGACCCAAACACGTTGAAAATGCCTTCGCTGATCAAACCGCCGAAACGTCACGAAGACCTTCTGCTCGCCTCAAAAGTTCCGTGCAAATGTTGTCAGCGTATTCCTGAAGTTGCTGCTATGTGCTTGCTCTGCGGCGATATCTTCTGTGCCGCCGATGAACTCTGCGTCCCAAAACTGTGCACCACAGGAACAGAGCCAAACGCCTGGAACGATCCAAACACTGACGAATGCAATCTCACGCCGTTCGATGCCGTAACGCGCAACATCAACTACACTCGCACGCGCCATAAAGGCGAATGGGGTCTATACAAACACGCGCGACATTGTGGTCAACGCACATGCGTTTTCATCCTCCCTCAACTCACTAAAACGTTGATCCTCGACGACCAGTACGCGCGATTGTGCCCGAGCCTGTATGTCGACGCGCACGGCGAGGAAGACGAAAACTGTCAAAGAGGTGTTCAACTCTTCTTAGTGGAAGAGCGATTCAAAATTATAGACAACGCGTGGAGAACGGGCGCGTTGGTTTTTCAAGGAGGCTCGTCGCCGATGTTGAAAGGACAGAGGAGCATGGCCACGCAATGGTAGTTCAACAGCACGCAAGAGTCGATAAATATCTCCTTTTGGAAGCATCATCATCTTTTTCACAAAAAAAGAGCAGCGACTTTTCTTTCCCGTGTACGTGTAAACATGATCATCTTACAAACGCACGCGTAGAAAACCGTCGTTGACAATGCCGTCCTCTTCTTTCCCTTCTTCTCCGCCCTCTTCGAACGCGAACACCTTCTCCTTCCCATACTCTCCTCCGTACGAACAACAACTCTCCTTCATGTCGAAAGCGTACGAGTGCTGTAAAAACGGCATTCCAATCGGCGCGTTCGAGTCTCCAACTGGTACTGGGAAGACGCTATCGATTTTATGCTCCGTGCTGACGTGGATGGAAGATCGGAACAAGCTCTTGAGAGAAGGGTTGATGGAAGAGGCGGATGGGAAAGTGAACGAGAGGTTCAAAGAGAAGGAAGATGAGAAGCAGAAATTAGGTGATGAGGAGGAGGAGGAGGAGGAACCGGATTGGATGAAAAATTTCGCCGACGCAAAGGAATCGAAAGAGGCGATGAACACGTTCGAAAAACGAATGAAGAAAAGGGAGGAAACGATGAAACGTATAAAGCTGAGAGAGCAAAGGAAGTTGACGAGGTTATCGAGCGAAGGGAGAGGGATGGATGGAGATGACGATATTGATGGAGGAGAGAAGAAGACGAAGTATCGAAGTGAGAAGAGGCAGAAGAGGGATCATTTGAGAGAGCATTTGTTTAGGAAGAGTGGTAACGAGAACAATAACGAAGAAGAGATGGAAGAGGATTGGCATAAAGATCCCGAGCAGTACGCTTTGTACGAGGAGCTGGAATTTTTACCGTCCGATGTGGAGAACGAGGACGCTGAGAAGGATGATTTAGACGTGTTTTCGTCGGATGATGAGAACGATAAGGATTCAGATTCAGATTCGGAGAGCATGCTACCTATAACGAGGATTATATTTTGCTCGAGAACACACTCGCAGTTATCGCAGTGTGTTTCTGAGTTGAAGAGGACGCGGTTTCGGGAAAGTGTTGCCTCCTCGGCGATTGCGTCGAGGAAACAGTTGTGCGTGAATCCGAAAGTGAACAACGGGGTGATGTCTGCGCAGAGGATCAACGAGACGTGTTTGGATTTGCGAAAATCAGCGAGTAGTTCGACATCGAAGACGATAGACAAAGAGAAGAAGAAGAAGAAAAAGAAAGAAAAAGGGTGTCCTTTTTTGGTGTCTCGGTCGAAGGCTACGCGAGCGCTGGCTGATCGTGCGTTGGTCCAACCGCTCGATATAGAAGAATTATCCTCCATGGCAACGAAAACGAAATCGTGCGCGTATTATGCCGCGAGACAAGCATCCAAAAATGCAGATATTATATTCATGCCGTACACGAGTCTCCTCGCTCCAGAAACTCGAGACGCCTTAGGTATTGAATTAGATCCAAAGAACACGGTGGTCATTTTCGACGAGGCACATAACGTGGCCGATGCCGTGAGAAGTTCGTCGAGCGCTTCGGTGACCAGACGCGACGTTAATCGTGCGATTAGCATGATTGAAAACTACATCGAACGTTTCAAAGAGCGCTTGACGGCTGATAATTTACGCGTTTTGAAGGTTCTCTTAAGCGTGGCGAAAAGATTGGTATCCGTGCTCACAATGAGTTCCGCAGAAAGAGAAAAGAAGAGTAGCGTTAAAAAACTCTCGTCTTTGAACAATTTCTTATTCAGCGCGAAACTAGATAACGTGAACGTGTTCGAGTTGGTTCGTTTTTTGAAACAAACGAAAATTGCTCATAAAATTGCCGGCTACGGCGAATACGTCGAGCAAATGAAAGAAAATGACATCGGCGCTCACACGAATAATTCAGAAGATCGAGATTGGAGTGGCGCTTGGGAAGGTGCAAGTACGGTTACGGAAACGCGAATGGAAACGCTTGATACAGGCAAAGGGCTGGAAGCAAGAGTTGTTACCGCAAAGAAGAATCAACACAGTGCAAATGTAGCTTCCGTTCATGCGATGGCAAATTTTGTCCACGTGTTAGGATCGGAAGATGCCGATGGACGCGTATTGGTAGAGAAAGTTTCTGGAAGCGAAGAGGAAGATAGCAGCGTCAAATTTGTGCTACTTGACGTCGCTTCGCGGTTCCGAGAGGATATTGTGAAGAAATGCCGAGCAACGCTTCTCGTCGGCGGTACGTTAGCACCGTTTGAAGAGCTGTTGACGCAACTCATCGGATACAAGGAAAGTGGCGTATTTCCACCGGATGCAATGATTTCATCTTCGTCGCTTCCACCTCCACCAAAACCGATGTTGTTTTCTTGCGATCACGTGGTGGATAAGTCGAATGTGCTCCCTCTTGCCATAGCTAAAGGACCGTCCGGGAAGACGTTTGATTTCACCTCGAAAAATTTGAAGCTTTGCGAAAACGAGTTACTCGACGATCTCGGTCGAAGCATATTGAACCTATCGAAAGTGTGTGTAAAAACCGGGGGGATCATCGTATTTTTTCCGAGCTTTTCACTGATGGACCGATGTTTTCAGAGATGGCAGAACAATAACAACGCGAATACTACTGACGCCCCTTCTATTTTGCAAATGATGCGCAAAGCCGGGAAGACTGTGTTGAAAGAACCTCGCGATAACGCACAACTCGACCGCGCGTTAACTCAATTTTCCAACGCTTGCGGAGGAGAAAAACCAACGTACGAACTCGCCTCGAAAACAGGCGCCATTTTATTGTGCGTCGTCAACGGAAAGCTCTCGGAAGGCATAAACTTCAAAGACAATCTTGGACGCATGGTGGTCGTGGTTGGTCTACCATTCGCCAACAAGATGGACGAAGAGTTGAGCGCTAGGATGCAGTATCTGGATTTACAACAGAAGCAAGTCAACGGTTCTTCTTCACCAGCAACAACATCGGCCGGTCAAGCATATTATGAAGCCTTGTGTGCCCGAGGCGTGAACCAAAGCGTTGGTCGCGCCATTCGTCACAAAGAGGATTTTGCAAGTATGATTTTCTTGGATCAAAGATGGTGCAAGAAGGATAAAAGGAATACACTTCCCGGGTGGATTTCGAGAGAATTAAAGGTTGTGGACGGAAATTTCGGCGAGGCGGTGAGACACGTCGCGCAGTTCTTCAAAGTGAAACAACAAATGTAGTTATAATAGCATAAAACGATGCATAGCTATAGTTAGACATGGTATTGAAATTAAGTGTATTAATATGTGCGCGAATTAGCTTACGCACACATGCTGCTACATTTATACTGTTATTTTAATACAGGAGCTCTCTCCCAGTCTCTTCCCTTTTCTAATACAATAATTTGCGTTCACTTTAAATCCTTCGAGCGCTTTCTTTCTTTATACATATGATTCAATTACTTACTCTCCCTCCTCGTCTGCTACCTCGCTCGTCCACAACGTCAAGTTATCCCTCAACAATTGCATAATCAAGGTTGAATCCTTGTACGATTCGTCGTCCAACGTATCCAAATCGGTAATAGCTTCGTCAAACGCCGTTCGTGCTAAAGCGCACGCTTTCGTTGGATCGTTTGAAATCTCATAGTGAAACACGGAATAGTTCAAAACTAACCCCAATCTGGTCGGATGGGTCGGATGTAACCCATTTTTCCCGCTCGCAATCTCCGTCGCTTTCTCGTAACTCTCACACGCCTTCTCCCCCGCTTCTTCTCTTCCCGGCGACGCTCGAAACTCGCTCAAATAACGATAATAGTCACCGGACATTTTGTAGTAAAACACCGACGTCTCCGCCGCGTCCGCACTTTCCAACTTTTCCATTCTCGGAATCAAATTCTCTTTCAACATATCGATAATCTCCGCGCATATTTTCTCCAATTCCTCCTCGACTTTCGAGCGGTAATCCGCAATCTTCGCCGCGTTTTCGTCTCGTCCTTTCGTCTTCTCTTTATCTTCCAAAGCCGAGAGAATTCGCCAGGACGCTCGGCGAGAGCCGACGAAGTTTTTGTACCCCACAGAAAGTAAGTTGCGCTCTTCGACCTGACATGTTTAGCAAATCGTCAGTACACGCACACGCTGGTTCTTCTCAACACAGAGAGATCGAAAGAGAGAGAGAGAGAGAGCAAGAAAGAAAGAAAGAAAGAAAGAAAGAAAGAAAGAGTTTTAAAATATGTCATGTGAGCGCGGCGGCGCGATTCCGTTCGTTGCATTTTCGCACGCCAAATCTCAACGTCTTACGTACCGTCAACTCGATGTCCGCTATCCCGCACAGTTTCTTCAAAGCCACGATCATTTCTGGGAGCGTCGCGCAAAAAAATAAAGTGAAAGAGGGTGGATGATGCATGAAAGCACCGGTCAGCGCGATCGTTCGGACGCGACAATATAGGGCCTCGCTTTGAGACGCGACGGCGATGCAACGAATTGGAACAACAAACAGACGCAAAATTCCCCCTCAAAAACAGATTGGATCGCGAATCCAATCATCGCCTTAGTAAAGACAAGAACGCGCTTTGGTTTCCGAAACCTACCGTCGTATCTTTCCGCTTGTTCCGCCAACTTGGCTTGGAACACGCACTTCGATCGCTCCGTGAGTTCGCTCATTTTTGTCTCGCCTATTTTCGCTCGAGGGAGGCACGTCGGAGAGCGTGTGCCTATGCGGCAGTGCCGAGT
>Ga0163180_10000855_pt1 | contig 17453 bp, 14 predicted proteins | sample AtlANTMetagenome_2_FD_109647 | JGI IMG/M metagenome (GOLD analysis project Ga0163180, IMG submission 109647) | Marine eukaryotic phytoplankton communities from the Atlantic Ocean - Atlantic ANT 4 Metagenome | ecosystem: Environmental > Aquatic > Marine > Oceanic | place: North Atlantic Ocean...
GATGTCTTTCTCGACTGGCTGGGTCAGATGTCGGGCTGAATTCCCACCTGCCGTTCAGCTCCCGAAAGGCGGAAGGATCAATTCATCGCCGGGTTTTATGACCGGGGCACCCCCGTCGGGGAAGGTGCCGCGTACGGGGTTGGCGGAAGCCTTATTCTTCTCTTCGGTCATTATGTAATCGACCTGTAGCTGACCATAGATGCCCGACTGGCGACGGATGGCGAGGACGGTCCCCGGTTGCAGGTCCCGGTGGAGCTCAATAATGGCAAAGCCTCCCGCCTGTTCGTCGGGTTGCTTGGCTACCCACTCAATCACCTTGGCCTGCAGCCAGGCCTTCTTGACTGTAGAAGCGCGGGCCTTCTGTTTTTTAGCAGCCTCAATCATGGGCTTTGAGATTAAACCCTCCTTGGCTTCCTCCTTGAGGAGCTCATTTTCCTGCTCGGCCCTTGCCAGTTCTGCTTCCAGTTCAGCGCGGGTGGGCACCCCATCTCCGGAGGCAGCCGGAATAGCGGTGGGTTCGGCTTCCGGCCCGGGAAGTGGATCCGGGGGAATGGGAGAAGGGGAGGGCTCAGGAAGGGGCTGGACCGGATCTCCCGCCAGGGGGCCGGGGTCGGGGGAGACTGGAGGAGAAGGAAGGTTGAACTGGCCCTGCTGGGCGTTCAGAGCGTCTAGCTCGGCGCGCAGTCTCTGGATCTCATCTTCATCACTGCCTCCATTCATTTTCATTACGGCGAGCAAGACCGCTACGACCAGAAGGAGGCCGGTGGCTCCGAGCAGAGCGGTGATCATGTTCATGGGCAAACCCTGCGCTATCCCTGCGAAAAAGTCAAAACCAGGCCCAGAACCCGGTAATCACGGAACACGCAGGACTTGCGGCGGCGGGGACGGATCGCTACAGGAGGGTCGATGAGCGCTCAGGAGAAGGGCTACAAGGACACATTGTCGCTCCCGCAGACGAGTTTTCCGATGCGGGGCAATCTTGTGAAGAACGAGCCCAAGCGCCTTGCACAGTGGGAAAAGGACGGCCTCTACCAGAGGATTGTGGATCGCCGCCGGGCAGAGGGAGCATCCCGGTTCATCCTCCATGATGGTCCCCCCTTCGCCAATGGGGATGTTCATATGGGAACTGCCTTGAATAAGGTTCTCAAGGATCTGGTGGTGAAGTCGCGGACGATGGCAGGTTACGAGGTGCCCTTCATCCCGGGCTGGGACTGTCACGGACTTCCCATTGAATTCAAGGTGGTCCAGGAGGCTCGGGATGAGGAACCTGCTGAGATCCGGAGACGGTGTGAGGCCTTTGCCCGAAAGTGGATCGATATTCAGCGGGAGAGCTTCCGCAGGCTGGGTGTCTTTGGTGACTGGGATAACCCCTACCTGACCCTTGACCCCGGCTATGAGGCCGAGATCATCCGGGTGTTTGCCTCCCTGGTGGAGAAGGGAGCCGTCTATCAGAGCAAGAAGCCGGTACAATGGTCCTACGGGGCCCATACGGCCCTGGCAGAGGCAGAGGTCGAATATAAGGAAAAGGTGAGTCCCGCGATCTGGGTTAGTTTTTCCCTGAACGAGGCATCCGAAGAGGCATTCCGGACCGCCACGGGTGCCACGGGGGAAGGTTCCCATTGCCTTGTGATCTGGACGACCACGCCGTGGACTCTTCCTGCGAACGTGGGAGTGGCCCTGCACAAGGACTTTGTATATGTGGCGGGGCGCTTTGCGAATGAGTCCGGAGAGGAGCAACGGCTGGTTGTGGCCAGGGAGTTGCTTGAGGAGTTTTCTTCCAAGACCGGTTTTTCGCCGCAAGGGGAGATGGTTGAGTTCAAGGGGGGACAGCTTGAGGGACTCGAGGTGCAGCATCCATTCCTGGGTCGCCTGAGCAAGGTGATCCTGGGGCCGTTTGTCACGACCGAGACCGGAACGGGAATCGTCCACGTCGCACCCGGGCATGGAGCGGATGATTATGTGGTGGGCCGGGAGTATGGGCTCGAGGTGCTTTCCCCGGTGGACAACGATGGCAGATTTACCGGGGAGGTCGGAGTTCCCGGTCTTGAGGGGCAGCATGTGTTCGAGAGCAACGAGGAAATCATTACGATGTTGTCGGGTCTTGGTGTCCTGCTTGGTCGGGAAGACTACCGGCATGACTACCCGCATTGCTGGCGCTCCAAGACTCCCATTATTTTCCGGGCGGTAGAGCAGTTCTTCATCTCGCTGGATGGATTGCGTGAAACAGCTCTGGCAGAGATTGACCGGACGGAATGGCTTCCTCACTGGGGACGCAACCGGATCTTCGGGACGGTGGAATCACGCCCGGACTGGTGCATCAGTCGCCAGCGGACCTGGGGAGTGCCCCTTCCCGTATTCTTTACTCCCGGGGGGGAGGTTGTCCTGGATGCCGAACTGGCCCGGAAGGTCGCCGACCTTGTCGAGAGCGAGGGAACCAATATCTGGTTTGAACTCGAGGAAGCGGAGCTGGTGAGCCGTCTTGGCCTGCCTGAAGGAACGCGTAAGTGTCGGGATACCCTGGACGTATGGATCGATTCCGGGAGCAGCCATGTGGCGGTGATGGATCGCCACGAGGAGTTGGAGAGTCCAGCGGACCTTTACCTGGAGGCTACGGATCAGCACCGAGGCTGGTTCCAGAGCTCACTCATGCTGAGTGTGGCCTATCGGGGGAGCGCGCCCTACCGGGCGGTGATGACGCACGGGTTCGTGGTCGACCAGGACAAGAAGGGCAAGCTCTCCAAGAGTGAGGCCGAGAAGGCGGGCAAGCCTATTGATGCGGCCCACTACTACAACAAGTATGGGGCTGATATCCTGCGCCTCTGGGTAAGTAGCGTTGACTGGCAGAATGAAGTCCCCTTCGGGGAGGACCTTTTCAAGCAGGTAACGGAGCCCTACCGGAGAATTCGCAATACCCTTCGGATTCTTCTGGGTAACTTACATGGATTCAGTGCGGAACGTGACGGGGTGGCCTCGGAAGAGATGCCGCTGGCAGATCGCTGGATTCTCGAATGTCTGCATGAAGTGGTCAGCGAGTGCCGTCGTGCGTATGACGCCTACGAATTCCGCAAGGTTTTTACCGTGATCAACCAGTTCTGTGCGCGAGAGCTGAGCGCAATCTACATCGACCTTACCAAGGACCGGCTATACTGCGATCCGGTAGACTCCCGGCGCCGTCGGGCAAGTCAGACAGCCATGAACGAAGTTGTGGAGGCTCTGGCGAGGCTGCTGGCTCCCATTCTGGTCTTCACGGCGGAGGAAGCCTGGGAGCATGCGGGGCAGAAGGGCAGCGTGCATGAGCAGGACTTTCCTGTTCCTGATGAGCGTTTTGCCAGCCGGGAGGCGACCGGCACGGTGAGCCAGCTTCTCGAACTGCGGGAGGTGATCCAGACTGCCATCGAGTCCCAGGTCCAGGCCAAGGCCTTCAACAAGAACAACGAGGCTGCGGTCGAGTTGACCCTGCCCGCCGGGCATGCCCTGTGGGATCTTCTCAGTGACCGGGAGTTCTTCACGGAGTTCTTCATTATTTCCGATCTGAACCTTATTGAGGGGGAGGAGATCTCGGCCAAGGCGGCCAAGACCACCTATTCCATGTGTCCCCGGTGCCGGCGTTACGAGCCTTTGGGCGCGGAGACCGGGCTGTGCAGTCGTTGCGAGGAGGTCATGTCGAGCGCAGCGCCATGAAGACCCTCCCGCGTCTCCTGCTTCTTCTTGTGCTGCCGCTCTATCTGCTGGACCAGATAACAAAATGGCTGGTGGTCTTGAATTTCGAGGCTCCTGCCGCGGGGTTCAACTTTTCTTCCGATCGGGTGGTCGTGGTGGAGGATTTTTTTACGATTGTCCGGGTCCACAATCAGGGAGCAGCCTTCGGAATGGGGAATGGGACTCCCTGGGCTCCCATCGTATTTTTCGTAATTGCCCTGATAGCGCTGGGGGCTCTCTTGCTCTTCTGGCGGCGGGGAGCCTTTGAGACCCTTCTGCTGCGGCTCGCGGGGGGATTGCTGGCGGCGGGAATCCTTGGTAATCTCACTGACCGGGTCCTGCAGGGGTTTTTTCTGCCGGCCTACAGGGAAGAGGGCTTCCTGGCTCGGTTGGGAGAGGGCTATGTTGTGGACTTCCTCGACTTCAAGATCGGCCTCTACGGGAAGCTGTTTCCTTCTTCGGGTGGGCATTGGCCATCGTTCAATGTCGCGGATTCCTGCATCTGCGTGGCAGCATTTCTGCTGATCCTGTCGTCGTTTCGAGGTGAAACGGGTGCGGGGAAGGAGCAGGAAGAGGCAGAAGCGTGACGGATCGGAAGGATGGTCCGGAGAGCCGGAGCTGGTTTAGCCGGGACTGAGCTGGTAGATATCAATTCAGGGCATGGAGATCTGGAAAGCTATTCTGGTGGGAATTGTACAGGGACTCTCGGAGTTCCTGCCCATCTCTTCGTCAGGGCACATCGCCTTGCTCCAGCATGCGCTGGGGATGAGGGGGACGGATACCGGGATTCAGGAGGACATTACCTTTGAGCTGGTGCTCCACCTTGGGACTTTTCTCAGTATAATCATTTATTTCAGGCGGCGTCTTCTGGCCCTGTTTTTCAGCTTGTGGCAGAAGGAGCGGCAGGACGAGCGCAGGATGATTCTCTGGCTTATTGTGGCAACTGTCCCGGCGACTCTTGCGTTCTTCAGTGCCGGGGATTTATTTGAGCGGGCCTATGATTACCCGGTTCTGGTTGGGGGGTGCCTGATAGGGACGGGGGCCATTCTGCTTCTGCCCAAGCTTTTTCGGAGCGAAGAGCAGGAATTTGGCCTGAAACAGGCGGTCTGGATGGGAGTGGCTCAGGCTCTCGCTATCCTGCCGGGAATTTCCCGGAGTGGCACTACCATCACGGCGGGTCTCATTTCGGGGGGAGGGGCTTCCAAGGCCGCGGAATTTTCCTTTCTTATGTTCCTGCCTGCTATTGGTGGTGGGGCTCTCCTCAAGATGAGGGACCTGCAGGCGGTCGCCCAAAGTGATGCAGCGGTTGCCTACGGATGTGGGTTCGCAGCAGCCTTTCTCTCAGGGTTGTTCGCGGTCTATCTCGTTCTCAGGATGATCAGGAAAGGCAGGTTCGAATACTTCGCCTATTACTGCTTTGTCGTGGGAATCGTGGCCATGATCTACTTCGGAGTCCGGTAGCAGAAATTCTTTCCCGGGGTCCGGGGGTTGGCAACCCGGGGGAATCGGTCATAGTGGGCGTGCCAATATGCTGGCCAAACGAATCATTCCCTGCCTTGACGTGACCGACGGTCGTGTCGTGAAGGGCGTTAATTTTGTCGATCTGCGTGATGCAGGAGATCCGGTTGATTGTGCGGTGGCATACAATGAACAGGAGGCCGATGAAATCGTGTTCCTTGATATCACGGCTTCTTCTGATGGGCGTGACACGATGGTGGAGGTTGTCCGCAGGACTGCGGAGCGCTGCTTCGTTCCCCTCACGGTCGGGGGCGGAATCCGTGAAGTGGAGGATATGCGGCGGATGCTTCTAGCGGGCGCGGATAAGGTGGGAGTTAATACCGCTGCGATCAAACGCCCGGAGGTTGTTGACGAGGGAGCGGGAACCTTCGGCAGCCAGTGCATCGTAGTTGCCATTGATGCCAAAAGCCAGGGTCCCGGCAAGTGGGGCGTTTACACTCATGGCGGGCGCAATCCGGTGGAGGGTCTTGATGCCATTGAGTGGGCTCGCGAGGTCTACAATCGTGGAGCAGGAGAAATCCTGCTCACCAGCATGGACGCGGATGGAACCAAGGATGGATATGACATAGAACTCACCCGGGCAGTGAGTGATGCCGTAGGTATTCCGGTTATTGCCAGTGGCGGTTGCGGAACACTCGATCACATGGTGGATGTCCTGCGCGAGGGCAACGCCGATGCGGTCCTCGCGGCCAGCATCTTTCATTTCGGGGAGTTTACGGTCCCGGAGACGAAGAACTACCTCCATGAACAGGGAATCCCCGTCCGCCCCGCGTTTGAATCCCAGCGCGGCCTTTAAGCTCCGGAGGAGTAATTCTCGTCCCTCCCGGTTACCCTGAGTAGACCCGTTCCACGCGGGGAGTAATGCCGGTGAACAGCTCCCAGGCAATGGTCCCGGCCTTGCGGGCGACTTCCTGGACAGGAATATTTGGTCCGAAGAGTTCTACCTCGTCACCCGGGCAGCAATCGGGACAATCAGAGAGGTCAGCCATGACCTGATCCATGGTCACCCGTCCCAGGAGGGGGACGCGTCGTCCCCGGACGAATACCTCCGGAGTGTGGTCGGGCAGAGTTCTGGGATAGCCGTCGCCGTAGCCAATCCCAATTGTGCCTACTTTGGTGGGTCGTGTTGTGACAAAGGTCCGACCGTAGGAGATGCCGTGTCCGGAAGGGAGATCCCGGATCAGGGCGATACGCGATTTCAGCGACATCACGTTACGCAGATCCGCTTCGTGCTCTCTCAGAGGCGAAACTCCATAAAGGAGAAGGCCCGGCCGGGCCAGGGTTGTGGTGCGTGACTGGTAGCCGAGGAGGCCGGCTGAATTGGCAAGGTGGATATGTTTCAGTTCCTTCCTGCGGGGAAGGGACTCCACGAGATTGTCAAACTGGTCGAACTGGCTGCGCGTAAATGCGGGATCCTCGTCTGCGGAAGGAAGGTGAGATCCGAGGCCGGAGATCCGGATTCCGGGGAGGGACCGGATGGCTTCCAGGGCGGCTGGTGCATCTGAGGGCAGAAAGCCTCCCCGGCCCATTCCGGTATCGACGGTGAGGTGTGCTTCCACGACCGTGCCCCCATGGCGGGCGAGTTGGTCGAAGTGCCTGGCTTCTTCCATGGTGTTGAGACAGGGTAGCCAATGGTGGGCAATCACCTCCTCGCGTTCGGAAGGAAAGGTTCCTCCGAGGAGATAAATGGGTGTTTGGACTCCGGCCTCGGAAAGGCGGCGGGCCTCTCCGACATTGGCGACTCCGAAAAATGTGATCTCTTCCTGTTCCAGAGCGCCGGCTACGGCCTCCAGTCCGTGGCCGTAGGCACTCGCCTTGACGACCGCCATGATCCCCTGACCACTCAGCTTGCGTGCAATCGCCAGGTTGTGTCGGATGCCAGAGAGATCAACCTCGGCCCATGAGCGGGGTGGGCTTTCGGGAATCGCGCTCACTTTGACGAGCCTAGGCTACGCGGGGGCATTCGGCAAACCATGTAGGGGTGAGCCTGATAAATACAAGCCTTGGCCCGCAGGTGTCGCAAACGAAGCTATTGTTCCCGGATTCTCCGGATCGAGAGGGGAGGTGGGGGCGTATGGACCCCGATGGCACTACCGGTTCTGCGCAGCCTGGGAGGCATACTGCAGGTCACGCCCGAAACCTGAGATGGTTTCGCAGGAGGTCAGGGCGGAGAAGGCAATGAGACTGCCCAGGAGGAACACGGCTTTCAGGATCTTGCTGGCGGAGTTCATTTGTTTTGCTTGATATTTCACAAGTTCTAACCCTTTTCCGCAAGAACCAAATGGGGGGAAAGAGATTATGCCGACCCCGGCAGATGCTCGCGGTCATTCTGGATCCGCTGAAACTGGGCGGTGAGGTTTACTTCCTCAGGGGCTCCTTCGTCTTCCCCTTAACTTCTACTGGTTTTTCAAAAATCATGAAGTGCTGCCAAGGGAGAAGCTTGGAGTCGGTACTCTTCCACTTGAGGCCAACGGCCTCCATTTCCTTCCGTGATTGTGCCTCACTCATCTTGTGAAGAGGCTTGATCGGAACGGTGGGATCCTCGGCGCGGTATTCCAGCAGGATGATACGGCCACCCGGTTTGAGAGCCTTGAAGAGAGATTCCATCATCTCGCGAGGATGAGAGAACTCGTGGTAGGCATCCACCATGAGGGCGGCATTGATTGACCCGGGTTTGAGCTTGGTGTCATCGACTTCCCCGAGGTGAGCCTCCACGTTGGTCAGTCCCAGTTTCTTTTCCTTCCTCTCGAGGAAGTCGATCATTTCGGGTTGGATGTCAACTGCCATGACCTTGCCCTTGGGGACGAGAGGAGCGAGGCGGAAGGTATAGTATCCGGAACCTGCCCCGATATCGGCGATGACATCGGTGGGTTTCAGGTTGAGCGCGGCGATGGCTTTGCTGGGGGCTTCCTCCTCCTCGCGGTTTGAGCGTTCCAGCCAGCGAATGGCCTGATGTCCCATCACGTATGAAATCTCCCGGCCCATGTAGTATTTTCCGGTGCCGTCGAAGGTCTTGCGTCCCTTGGAGTAGTGGCTGGGCCAGGAGGGGTCAGCCTTGTTCTCCTTATCGCCGGGTTTGGCTTGGACAGATGAGGCAAGGGAGAGAATCAAGATCAGGAGAATGGCGGGGAATCGGGACATGGCAGCGGACAGGGTAAGCTTCTGTCTGGTACGATCAGCCTTCATAAGGCGGGGTGCAACCAGAAAGAGTTGCCGTTTCAGGTCCCCGGCCCCATCAGCCCGACTTACCCTGCGCCGGAGGTGGTCGTCGGTGGGCGGGGTGGTTACAGCGCGGCTAATGCTGGTGAGCCCCGAAGTAGCCCTCTTGCCAGCGAATTCCCTGGGGAGGGATCTGGTTCTGGGATTTACTGCGGTCCGCAACGGTAAAGACGACAGCGAGGGGATTCCTGCCGGGGCGGGCACCCCGTGTGTAGGGGCCTTCGCCCCAGTGATCGCCGATGGCCACGAGGTGAAAATCCAGGTTGCCGGTCTCGTCTTGCGTGCGCACGTAGCCGTCGATTTCGCCTTCGTAGCCTCGTTTGCCGTCCTTGGTTTCGAGGTGGAATGCTCCGACGATACGGAAGGAGTCCCGTTCGGAGGCACCATCCACCGGGCTTAGCCTGAATTCGAGTTTTCGGATTTCGTCCCTGCGCCAGTGGGGTGGTTCCCCGCGGGTGTTGTCCACGAGATGGAAACGGGCGATCCGCATGGCGACTGAATCGGGAAGCTTCTGTCCAGGCTTTTCCCTCACCAGGCTTGCCAGTTGCCCGAGTTCGGTTTTCTTGAGCCAGAGATGATCATTGGCGATTCCAAAGCCCATGTGCCGGTAGGTCTCGGTGTTGGTTCCGGGCTCCCCACAAGCGGTGTATTCGCCCCGGCTGTTTTTCCTGAGGACGCGGGTGTGGACCTTAATGGGGATGATGTCGCTGGTGAGAGTCCGGACGTAACGTTTGTCACGGGCCCCGGGGGGTAGTGCTGAAACCTGAACGGCACCGGGGGCTCGTTCGGTAGACGGGAGGGACCGGAACCTGCGCAGGCTGTCCTGCAGCATTGCGGTCATACGCTGCGGGTCCCGGTTGTTATTGAATCCCAATAGTTTTCCGGAGGCAGTGAAGGTATAGCGACCCTGCCGGGTCGCTCCGCCTGATCCTTTTCGGGGCCCCTGGTTGGCCACCGAGCGGAAAAACTTTCCGAGTGGATCGTCCTGTCGCCTCTGGTACCAATCATCAGCAGCAACGACCACGAAGTTTTCCCGCAACAGCTTCTGCACAGCGGGATGGCTGAAGACGAACTCACGGTCCGCAACTCCATTGTTTCAGGTGCAGCCAAGCGGATGACCGTCCATTTCCCAGAGGAAGATGGGTTTGCCTTCCCTTGCCGCGCGTTGACGAGCCTTCCAGAGATCAATTTCCCAGTCGAGCTCGAGCCAACCGGATGCTCTTTCCGCAGGACTGCATAATTTCTTCAACTGGAGGAACTGGTCGCTGGTAATCTCTGCCGACCCGGGAGCCGTGATGAAGCAAAGGCAGAAGAGGGGACCAAGGAGTGTTTTCATGAATCTGTCTGCAGTGGGGAAAAAGAGAGTCCTTCAGGAGAAACGGGGGATTACGTGGACCGGGACATTGCGCCGGGAGCATGATCCGGGACTATGACGTCCTTTCTGTTGCGCTCCAAGGTATCATTTTCTATTGGGTGGGAATGATTTAACCGAAGAAGGGGATCTTCCTTCCTCTACCCATTCATCCTTCCATGAAGTCTCGATTCCTTTTTCTGCAAAATCTGCTGATCGGCCACCGCTCTTTTGCGGTCCTGCTTCCACTTTCTCTGATAGCCTTCCTGGGAATAGCGGTGAGCGCGCCCGATGTTTCGAGGACCGTTGCGAATGAGAAGAAGGGAGAAACCGCAGCGCTCAAGGCTCTCCTGGTAACCGGCGGATGCTGTCACGATTACAACCGGCAGAAGGTTATTATCCCGGGGGGTATCAGCCAGCGTGCCAAGGTAGACTGGACCATCGTGCACGAAGGGGGAACCTCCCGGAACCATAAGGTGAGCATCTATTCGGAGAAGGACTGGACAGAGGGCTACGACGTGATCGTACATAATGAGTGTTTTGGTGGAGTGAAGGACGATGCCTTCGTGGAGGCTCTGGCCAAGGCCCACGAGAGCACTCCGGCAGTGGTGCTGCATTGCAGCATGCACAGCTACCGGGCAGCTCCCAGGGGTGCGGAGGAATGGCGCAGGTTCCTCGGAGTGACCTCGCGCAATCATGGTCGTCACGCGCCTATCAGGATGAAGAACCTCAAGCCCGATCACCCCGTGATGAAGGGGTTCCCAGCGGAGTGGACCACTCCCAAGGGCGAGCTCTACCGGATTGAAAAGGTGTGGGATACCGCTACTCCCCTGGCGGAGGGGACTTCCGGTCCGAACGAGAATCATATCTGTGTCTGGGTCAATGAGTATGGAGAGAAGAAGAGCCGGGTGTTCGGGACCACGATAGGGCACCATAATGAGACCATGCTGGAACCCACCTATCTTGACCTCGTAACCCGCGGCCTGCTCTGGGCTACAGGTAAGCTTGGGGATGATGGTAAGCCCTTGCCCGGGTACGGGGCAAAGAACTGATCGAAACGGAACTATTACCGGGTAATTTTTTCGGAAGATGGGGGTTTTCAGTCCCTGAGGAGAGTCATCGACAGTTGTGCGAGAGTCTGGTTTACTTTTGATCCCATGAACGGTATCGCCGCCATGCGGATGATACAGGACTCAGCCGTTTTTTAGTTTCATGAAAGTTACTCTTCTTTTCCCCTTATTCGGGTTTGGCCTGGGGGTCGGAGTAATTACGGCGCAGGAAAAGGGAGAAGACCAGATTGGGGAGAACCCCGGGGAGAAGATCGAGATCCCTGCGCCGCGGGGAGAGAGAAACGGAGCGCCCGGTTTTCTTGGAGTGAGTGCTGCGGAGCTGCCCGCTGCGCTGGCGGAAAAACTCAAGATCAATCACGGAGTACGCCTTACGGATGTGGATGCGGACAGCCCGGCTGGCAAGGCAGGGCTGGCGGTTGACGACATTCTCCTCGAAGTCGATGGGAGGAAGATCAAGAATATGCTGCAACTGCGGGATGCAATCACGGCTCACAAACAGGGTGACGAGGTTATTCTCGAGCTGATCCAGAAAGGGGAGAGAGTGAAGAAGAAGGCGACTCTCGCGGCTCGTCCCCCTCTGCCCCAGATTGTTATTCCTCCCGGCGCTTTTCAGGGGGGAGGGATCCAGCTCGCTCCCAACGGAATTCAGAGGTTCCAGCGGTTTGGCCTCGGTGAAGACGGGCGCCGTTTCAAGATGCGGGACAACGACGGAACGGTGGAAGTGGCAGGAGCGCTGGAAGAACGGGAAGTTACCGTCTGGGACATGTCCAACAAGGTCATGTATGAGGGCCCATGGGTTACGCCTCAGGACAAGGCGGCACCCTCCGAGAAGATTCGTAAACGTATCGAACGGGTGGAAAAGACATTTGCTCTTCGTCTGCAGCGACCCCAGCCCTTCGTTCTTCCACAGCGGAGACCCAATCCGGCTCCACGTCTGCCTGAAGTTGAGCCGAAGGCCAAGGAAGGCCCCGGGCCCGGGGGGCAGGACAAGGCGCCCGGGAAGTAAATGCAGGGAATTCCAAGGAGGGTGCGATAAAGGGGTGGAGAGAAAGTGCGAGATTGGCAAGTGCTCCGGCATTGGATAGACCACCGGCAAGGTTTACCTGACCAAGCGGAGTTCCAATGCGTTATGCCATCTTCTCAGACGTTCATGCCAATCGACAGGCATGGGAGGCTGTGCTGGAGGATATAGCGAAGCAGGGAGCCGACACTCTGGTGTGTCTCGGGGATGTGGTGGGTTATGGCCCCAAGCCTCTGGAAGTTCTTTCCGCGGTCCGTGCGGTCACGGCTAACTTTGTCCTTGGAAATCATGACGCGGCAGCTTGTGGACGTCTTGACCCTTCCATTTTCAATGAGCGGGCACGTATCGTAATCGAATGGACCCGCGAACAGCTCGACGAGGATGCTCTGCAGTTCCTCACGCATGTTCCTCTCCAGATGAATGGGGAGGAGGTGCTTTTCGTTCATGCTGAGGCAGTGAAACCCGGCGAGTTTGGCTATGTTGAAGGGGTGTCCTCGGCCGAGGTGAACCTGAAGGCCATGACGGACTCACTGGGATTCATAGGGCATACACATCTGCCCCTTGCTTACACCATGCCCAAGCGTGGCGGTCCGGTCAGGCAGTTGCCGCCAAGCGATTTCCAGCTCGAGAGGGGGCAGCGCTATCTTGTCAATGTCGGGTCCGTGGGGGAACCCCGGACTACCGATGTCCGGGCCAGCTATGTGATCTACGATGATGCAGCCCGCACGATTTCTTTCCGCAAGGTGGTTTTCGATGTGGAGGGCTACAAGGCGGACCTGTTGGAGAGTGGCCTGGATATCCTGCCATACTTTGTGCAGGTAGTTGATGCTGGGAAGATGGCGGGCGCTCCTCGTCCTGCAGCAGCGCCCCAGCTGGCCCTTGCCCAGCTTCCCAAGGTCGAGGAGGTTGTGGCTGGCGGCCATGGCCACCTCGTGGTGGGGCGCCCGGCCCCCGGAGGCCATCTGCCCGGGGCCACTTCAATGGCGGTGTCGCGTCCCCGTTCCAGTGCGCCCTGGGTTATTGGGATTGCGGCCCTGGTGACGATCCTGATTGCGGTCATTGCGATTGCGGTGATGCAGGGGGACCCTGATGAAGCCTTCGCGGCTGAGGAAGGGGGGAAGGCTGGGAAAGAGAAGGTGGGTCGTAGTCCGGCTCCACCCGGGAAGACCACCTTGGCCAAGACTGGAAGCGAGGGTCCAATCACGGATCTGAGGGTCTGGCACTATCCCAAGAATTTCCGGAGCCTCAAGGATCTGCGGGCTGAGTGGAAAGAGAAGGATGGCGGGGAGAATCCGGGCGGGGATGCCGGAAAGAAGATTGCGGATGGGATGCTCGATCTCACGTACGGAGGAAAGGAAGCTTGCGGGCTGGTGTGGGAGGGAGACCTGCGGGTTCCGATTCGGGAGAAGGAAAAGGATTACTATCAGTTCAAGCTCAAGGCCTCTTCCGGGGCGGCCCTCGTGGTATACGGAGAAGAACTTATGGCCTCCGAGTCCGGGGATCTTGTCTCGCAGAAAATACTCCTGCGCCGTGGCCCTGTGCCTGTGCGGGTGGAGTATTTTCAGCAGGAGGGAGAGGACCGACCGGCCCTGACCCTTAGCTGGTCTGGTCCTGGCTTAGATGGTGAGCTCTCGCTCGTGCGCAGGGGTGGCGGCAGGGGAGAGGCAGTGGTAGGGAACGCCCCAAAGCCCGCGGAAACGGAACCCATCTCTGACCCGGTGGCTGAGCGAAAGGCTCCGGAGGATATGGCGCAGGATCTTGTGGCCTACTGGTCCTTTGACCAGCGCAGTCCAAAGACGGAATCACGCTTCACCAGAACCGAGCAGGGGGTGAAAGAGAAGCTTATCATCAAGGGGCAGTCTTTGCGCTATTTCCGTCCAGCAGCTGATCCCGGGAGTTTGACCAGGTGGACCAGGATTGACTTTGATGATTCGGCCAACTGGCAGGATGGAAAGAATGGCATTGGCTATGAGGATAAACCGGGAGATTTCAAGGACCTCCTGCACACCAGGATCGAGACAGAGGCGGGGAAGCACCCACACAGCCTCTACCTGCGGATTCCATTCGAGGTAAAAGATCCGAATGACTACAGGGGGCTGGCGCTCTTCATACAGTATGACGACGGGTTTCAGGCTTCCCTGAATGGCTCAGTAGTGGGTAGCGGGAACGCCCCCTTCCCCCTGCTCTGGAACTCCGGGTCCGAAAAGAAGAGGAACGACCGGGATGCGGTGAAGGCTGAGGCAGTTACTCTCGGGGCCCGCCGGATCCAGACGCTTGTTCCGGGCACTAATGTGCTGGCCATCCATGCCTTTAATGATGGAGAGCAGAGTAAACCCAATGCGACAAATACCGGATGTACCAGCAGCGACATGCTCATTCTGGCTGAACTCGTAGGCTTGAGGAAAAGTGATGAACTGCCTGCAGATCCCCAACTGAGGAAACCAAGCAGATACGACGAGGAGATCAGGGAGGAAGTTATAAAGGGGCAGGTTAGCCAGACGTCTGGCAGGTTTGGTGAGGCTTATGATTTCAAGGGAGGGAGCCTGGATATCGGGCGCAAGAACGAGTTCGCAATTTCGGATCAGGGTTACACCGTGAGCCTCTGGTTTACCCGTAATCCTGGCTCTACAGACGGGCAGGCACGGCGGTTGATCTCGGCGGGGGCCGGTTCGGAGCAGAAAGCCGGGTGGGCCCTTTGGATCCAGAAGGATGGTAGCGGATTGACCTCTCGCATTGGTGATGGCGATTCAGCCTCGGACCTCACATCCAAGCATGAAAGCCTTGTGAACGGGGAGTGGCACCATGTGGTATTCACCGTGGAGAGGGAAAGCAGCAGGATGTCTCTTTTTCTCAACGGGGCCCTGGCGGAGGAGTCTAAAACGGCCACTCTCCTCGCGGGGAAAACCATTGGGTCATCCTCGGGGCTCTGTATCGGGCGAAACTCTGATGACCAGCAGCACCACCTTGGTAAGATCGATGATGTTGCGGTATGGCATCGTGCCCTCCTGCCGGAGGAAATAGAAAGGATCTTCCAGTCCGGCAAGGCGACAGGAGATCTCCTCGATGCGAAGGCCCAGGATCAGTAATTGAAGGCCTTGACCCGGGTTCTCAGGGGTTTCGGTAGGCCCAGAGGTGATCGGTGCCCCGCAGGTAGATGGTGTCATGGTCGAGGGCGGGGGTAACGGAAGCTTCCTCGGGAAGCTGGAATCTCTGGACCATTTCAAATTCTTCGCCGGCCTTGACCACCGAGATAGTGCCCTCATCGGATAACAGATAGAGATGCCCGTTGGCGGCAACAGGGGAAGCGCTGTACTGGCCGGTGCCCCCGAGTCTTCCACGATAGCTCAGCTTTCCCTTGTCCGGATCAACCGCCGCCAGAGTGCCGCCATTGCGGACCATGTAGATACGGTCCCGGTAAAAAAGCGGGGAAGGAATCTCAGGAACGCTGCGGTTGAGTTCCCAAGCGATGTGTTCCTTGCCCAGCTCTCCTTTCCCACCGGGCTTGATGGCCATGAGGATGGGGCGTCCGGGACGGTTGGAAATGTGGGAAGACAGCTCTTCCTCCGTCCACAGGTTATCGCGGTTCTTGTCCGCCCAGCCGAAGACACCCTGTTGTCGTTGACGGCGACGCTCCGGGTCGGAGGGAAGGGGAATCCCCCAGCCGGGATGCCCCAGGGGGAGCTCTGGCCTGAGGGGCCAGGTGAAGTGCTCGGTGATCTCGTCGCGGCCTATCTTGCCGTCCTTGTTCTGGTCAAATTTCAGCATAGCCTCCCAGAACGGCTTGGGGTCGATTTTGGCATCCGAGACCCCTCCGAGCTGGGCGGAGGAGATATAGACCTTTCCCTTTCCCTGAACCGGGACCGCTATGGTTTCGCGGGAGAACCCCCTTGCGAACCATTTTTCCTGTCCCGTGACCGGGTCGTAGCCGACCACCCGGCCATGACCGAGGATAACCAGTTCATCGCCGCCCTTGTGCTTCCAGATGGATGGTGTTGACCAGCCGCTCCGCAGGAAGGGTCGGGCCGTTTCCCAGACGAGCTTGCCGTTGGTGCGGTTGCATGCAACGACCCGGGATCGGCTGAGCTTACTCTTCTCAAGGTTTGCATCGTCGTCGATGACAAGGATCAGGAGGTTCCGGTAGGCGATGGGAGAGGTCGAAGCTCCATACAGGCTTCGAGAGGCTATGAGAGGCTTCTTCCAGATTTCCGTTCCGTCGTGGCGGTAGGCAATCAGGCCGTAGGACCCGAAATAGACATACACGTTTTCCGCATCCACCAGAGCGGACGGAGAGGCGGCGTTGTTGGCCTTATGTACCTTCTGGAGGGGGCCTTTGGGGGCCATCCTGCGCCAGAGCTCCCTTCCATTCCTGCGATCGATGGCGATGGTAAGGAGCCGTTCCTTTTCGAAGGCAGTGAGGAAGAGACGGTCACCAGCGAGAACGGGAGAGGAAAGACCGGAAGGGACAGGAGTTTTCCATGCCAGTTTGGAAGAATCGATCTCGATGGGAGGTTTACAGTCCTCCGCGACCCCGGAACCACCTGGGCCGCGAAACTGGTTCCAGTCCGTTGCAGAGGGGGAAGCGATGGTTGGGTGAGAACCAAGCAGGAGGCCGAGAGCGGCAGGGACAAGGATACGTTTCATGACAGTCGGGACGCTGGAGAGCATGATCCTACGATAGCAGAAGGGCGCTTTCAATCCCGACGTATGAGGTCTCGGGAAAAGGAAAAGAAGGCTCCGCTGTAATCTAACAATAATCATGTTTGAACTGCAAAAAAGGGAATTTTCTGCCGGGTGCAGGGATGACTGATCAATCTAACAGAATCTAACAGCCAGAGTTGATTTGTGGGAGAATCCAAATGGTGGGAAGGGGCGGCAGGAAAGCCGGTTCTTTCGCCAGGCAGGCATGTTTCCACTGATTATTCCCAAAGGTTTTCCGGAAGGTCTGGAAGAAAAAGGGATTGTAACTCCCTCATTCTGAAAAGGCGCCTTAAGTTGTCCCCATCGTATTCACAACATGCTCTCTTTTAGTTCTTTATGACGATTATTGGTTGACCATGTTTCCCCTCCATGCTTGGATCAGGGCGTTCCTGAAAGGGGACTTGCTCTTTGACAGAACAAGGGCGCGAGTGAGGCGCAAGCCAAGCTCAAGGCGCTCCGGGATAAACCCAGGTGAAAACCTGGACAATGGTCGGGAGGAACTGGCGTTCCTGGCCCCTGTGAAATCGGGACTCTTCATTAATGATGATGATCTGACTTCGCAGGCCACATGTCACCGGCTTCCTCGGAAAGGGTCGTTCCTTTCCGCGTTCAACGACCAGGAAGTCAGGCGGTAAGCGGTCCCGGGTTGTCACACGAATCAAAGTGGGGCAGAACGGGGAAACCAGCTGCAAGCCGAGTTACACTTCAACCGGTCCGTGGATTCGGACCCTGAGGTGAACACAGTCAGTCGACCTTAGACTGTCAGTTGCTACTGTGAGCCAGTGTGGTGATCCACCACCCGACGGTGTCGAACGAACTAAATGCCGTTGTATCTATCCGGTGTCGCAACCGGATCGAGAAAAGAGGGATGGAACAC
>Ga0163180_10000857_pt1 | contig 17436 bp, 14 predicted proteins | sample AtlANTMetagenome_2_FD_109647 | JGI IMG/M metagenome (GOLD analysis project Ga0163180, IMG submission 109647) | Marine eukaryotic phytoplankton communities from the Atlantic Ocean - Atlantic ANT 4 Metagenome | ecosystem: Environmental > Aquatic > Marine > Oceanic | place: North Atlantic Ocean...
AGGATGGATACACTCCGTTCCATTGTATTTCCAATCACAGGCTACAGCACCCGCAACCAACCATTGAACCTCCAATTCATCATTTTCATTATTTCCATCTGAAATCTCTGCTTGCAAAGGAACGCCTTCCGGAACCAGCATATACAGCTCTTCAGATCGAGAGACAATGGAAATATCTGGTGGAACATTCTCTTCTTTTGGTTCAGAACATCCTATAACAATAGAGATTAACCACATTTCCCTTCTCGAATCATTGATTGTTATCATACAAACTACAAAACTAAGGTTAACACAACTTTATGAAGAAATTGTTCATCCACGGTATTTAGTTTTGCAAAAATCCAATCGCGATGAAGCATCAAAAAACATTCATATTGATCTTTATACATGACAAAAACTTCGGAGAAATGATCTCCTTTTCACTGTTCTGACGTTTTTTTCTTTGGGCCATCGCGATGAAAAATACTCTCTATCTTCCTTCTGTATGAATTCTAGTATGCCAAAACAGCTGGGAATTCATCGTATGAACGCAATGATTAATTCTCTATATTGTAATCATCAGGGATCTCGAGCACCAAAGTCCATGGCGCAAATTGCAGCTTTGCATAGACATACGAGTAGTTCTTGTTCGTATAAAAAATCACCCCATTGCTCTTTCCTCTGCGTAATTCTTCCAACAACACCTGATCTTGAAACAAATTTCGGGTTTTTTCCTGATTGTCTTTCATCGCATCTTCCGGAGATATTTTCTGGCCTTGATCCGAAGATTGAAGCATTATTTCAAAATTTTCATTGAGCATATAGCCCTTTTGTCCTTGCATGATATTGATCACCTCATCTAAGGACATATCGATTCCGGATACACCAATCAGTTTTCCTTCTTTGGTCTTAATCGCTTGATTGCAAGGCAATAAATACCCACTTCCGGAAGCATCTGGATAGGGATTACCACATGTCGGCTCATCAAATTCTTTTCCCGAAATATACCACGGTCTTTTTCTTGGATCGTAGTCCTCAGGAAAAAAAGAAATCGCAGGATAATTGATCAGTAACCCCTGTTCTGTACCAATATACAACCAATGAATCATCTCTCGGGTTTTATTATTGTCTTTCAGACTCTGTCGCATCGCAAAAAAATCTTCTTGTAAGAGCAGTCCCAAATCATATTCCTGGTCTATATTTGGGCCCAGATTGGAAGCGGCTGGAATACAGCTTGATTCTTCTAAGGAAACAAAAAGAGATGCATATCGATCCATTTTTTTTGCTCCTGGCCGAGATTCCACCTCTTTCGGCAGAATACAGTCTCCGCTCATTGATTGCCCATATTTTAACAGTACAATATTGGTCAGAGCATTTAACTGCATACGAGTATGGCTCAGAATATGATCGATTCGACGCTCTTTGGTCGATACCATATCGATCAACTCAGCTGTTCGTTTCTGCTGAACTTGAAGATTTTTTTGAGAGGAAAGATTATCCTGCAAAGAGTAAATCACCAGCACCAGACTCATTAAAAGCAATCCCAAAAAACCACTCAAGAATACCAAAGGATGTCGAAAAACCCAACGCCACAACCTTCGAAAAACATTTTCAGGATGAACCAGAACTTCCTCTCCATGATTGTATCGACGTAGGTCATGGGCAAATTCATCCACCGAAGAATAGCGATCCTCGATGTTTTTTTGTGTTGCTTTATTAATGATAGAGCGCAATACCGGAGGTGTCTTTTGAGAGTACTTCAACGGGGTTGCGGATATACTATTTTGGAGAATTTTTGCCAGAGATTTTCCTTGTCTCCCCGGCACAAATTCCATCATCTCAAAGAGCATCATTCCCAGTGCAAATGTATCCGCCGCCGGACCGATCTGATCATTTTCTCCTGAAGCTTGCTCTGGAGACATATATAGAGGTGTTCCGATCAAGGCGCCATACACTGTATGTACAGAGACATCTGAGATCAAAATATCCTTGGTATCGATTTCCTCTTCGTTCAATATTCGAGCGGTTCCCCAATCCATGACCAGAATCTCATCAAAAGATCCTACCATGATGTTCTCTGGCTTTAGATCTCTATGAATGACACCATAGCTATGTGCATAGGAAATCGCAGAGCAGATATGCAGCATGATATCGATTCTGTCCTTTATACCAAAATCCTCATGATCTGAATTGTCTTTACAGTACGCGATATATTCTTCAAGGGTCTTTCCTTCTATTTTTTTCATCACCAAACAGGGTTGATGATTTTCATCAAAATGAAGACCGTATACCGGGACAATCGAAGGATGTGACAGCTGCGCCGTGATCTGTGCTTCGCGCATAAAACGTTTCCAATAGGCAGATTTTGGCGTGGTTTTTCGAAGCATGGTCTTGATCGCGACTTCTCTGCGAAGCAAAGGCTCCTCGGCCACATAAACCCGGCCCATCCCTCCTTCACCTAATATTTCTTTTAAAATATGCTTATTTTGCTCGAGAAGAGATTTTTCCTGCTCACCATCTTGAATCATATCATCCAAAAAAGACAGCGTGATTTTTTTGTTATGATTGTCTGATTCATCCAAATCATCTAAAAATACTGTTTGGTTCTCTCCTTGGGGATTATCGAACAAAGGAATCGTCTCTTTACTCTCTTTCTTTTTCACCACAAACCTCAATACACTCTCAGATATTTATCTTTTCTATATTCTGTAGTGTGAACCAAATACGACCTAATAACGCGAAAATATTGTTTTTAGGGCTTCACAAAGCAAGACGCCATGATCATCACCAAAAGCATGAGACTGTCCGACAAAAAGTCCTCTATAATGCACCGCATCAGCCACTGGTGTTGCACCCTCTACTCGGGTATTGGGGAGCTTGGAAAAGGCTGGCTGTTTCGCAAGATTGGATCCACTTATCGGACGCGTATCGATTTTGAACTCTTGTAATTGCGCACAGAGATCGGCGCGAGATACGGGTGCATCTGCATCGAGTAGCATCGGAAAAGCAAAGGCAGAATGCAAGGTGCCTTCCTGCTCAGGATATACCCGCAGGGGAAGCTGTAATGATGAAATCCAAGAGCACCATTTTCGATGATTCTCTCTTCTTTGTGCCACAAAAGCATCCAAACGCGGAACCTGATGGATACCCATTGCACCTGCAATATCGGTCATTCGAAGATTATATCCAGCGGTTGCAAATAAAAATCGCGGATCCACTGCAGGGTGATCGTCGATCCATTTTTGGCGATCACTTCGTTCTCGAATCCAGCCATGGGCACGTATACTACGGCATGCATCAGCAAGATCGCGATCCGAGCAGGTGATCATTCCCCCTTCTCCGGTGCTGAGATGATGAGAGAAGAAAAAGCTAAAGGCACCACAAAACCCCAGTGATCCAACTTTTTTCCCTGAAACCTGAGCTCCATGTGCACCACAAGCATCTTCGAGAAGAATGGGTGTTTCCACTCTCGAAGGCGCACCAAGAAGATGTATCGCCAGCACCGCTCGCTCTCTCTTACCTTCTATACACAATGATTCTTCATCGATATCCACCAATACTGGCTTCAATCCAGCCTGAACCAGAGAAAAAAGAGAGGTTGACCAGCCCAAAGCTGGAACCAAAACCTCCTGACCTCGTGACAAATATCCGCATGAAACCATTGCACTGAGCATAACCAGAAGAGCGGAAGAGCCTGAATTGACAGCAATCGCATGATCCACACCGATTGTATCAGCCCAGGCTTCCTCAAAAGCCGCAACCTTTTTCCCCATGGTGATCCAGCCCGTTAGAAGACTCTCTATCGCCTCCTCGATCTCCTCTTTTCCAAAAGAAATATGGGCCAAAGGCAATGAGTCGGCAGCACATAGATCATGTGGATCACGAAGAGGATAGCGCTCGATCAGAGCACGGATATCGGCTCTCACTGGAAAAACCGGGCATTGGGAAGCTCTGTACAGAGAACCTTGATATGATCCTTTCCCACTGGCCAGGACAAAGCCTTGCTCTCTCCACCCGATCTCTGGCCCTCAATTGTGGGGATTTCTTGAATATTCCAGCCGCGGATCATCGCACGGATCGAAATCTGATATTCGATCGGAAACCGTTTCACTGTTGTGTTTAACGCGAGTAAATCTGCTCTGCGCATCGCTCTAAAGCCATTGATCGTATCTGTGATGTAGTGATCTTTATTAAATGTTTTGTTTGCAATCCATGTTAGAAGCTGATTCACTCGTGCACGAGGACGTATCATATCGGCCTCCTCATTCACTGCACCAGAAGCAAAACGGCTTGCGATCGCAAGATCAGCACCTGCGATCAGAAGATCATCTAGGCGAATGATATCTGCAGGATCTTCATTTCCATCCGGAGAGTAAAAGACCAATCTCTCTGTAGAGAGGGCTTCTGCTGCCACACGAAACGCGACACCACGTCCTGGAATCGTTTGATCCAATATGGGGATCTTGCGATCCTGCAAAAATTCACGCGATCCATCTGTTGATCCACCATCAACCGCGATTGTGATCGCAAAATCATCAAGCGGCAGCTGATCCCATACCTCTTTTAGTCCATCAATCTCATTGAGAACGAGCAAAATCAGAGCACTATCTCTTACCATTATTGATTCCCCAACAGCTTCTGAAGCTTCAAATATTCGAAAACCCATTGTGCGATCTGATCATTTCCTGCAGCATTGGCATGACCACGATCCCGAGAAAAATAATATTGTCCCGTACGAGAAGCCTCTTCCATTTTAGACTGTGGATCAAAAATCAGAACATCTAATTCTTGTGCGGTGGCCAATAATATTGTGCGATGCTTGGCCGTATATCCAGAGCGTTCAAGTGGATATCCAAAAAGAATTGGAATTCCACCATTCTCCTTGATCGAGGAGATCAGATTTCGCAAATTATCTGCATAGTCCATTGGAGGCACACGATATACACCACCAACATCTCCTTGGCCTCTCTCCTTTGCTCGAATTTGTACATTTCCAATCGCACTTCGAAGAGCCAAATACACCCGACTATTGTACAAAAAATTCTCCTTTAAAAATCGGTAGTCTTTTTGTAAAATGGCTTGGGACTTATCGCTATATGCCGCTTTTCGTGCATCCTGAACCACAAATCCAATAATGACAACATCGGGTTTGTATTTTTTTAATGTTCGATTCCAAAGCCATAATCCCTGAAAGGATGTATATCCTGGTTGTCCGGCATTAATGACAGCGGTTTTCGGATGCCCCGCTTGATGAATATATGATTCCAATCGATTTGGATATGCCTCTGCATTGGTAACCCCCCACCCAAAGGTAGTAGAACAGCCCATTGTCATGATTCGAAAATCAAAGGCATCCAATTCTGATGCATCTCGGGTTCGTAGACTGTCGCTATTGGAGTTCACCAAAAAATGAACTTTTTCCTCTTTATGTGGAGTCTTTTTTTCAGATAAATCTGCATCTATCGTCCAAAAAGGCTCTTTATGCTCAAAAGCTGCAGTCACTCTCGGCCAATCCGTCACTCGAAGAGCAACTTCTACAGAAAAGAAAACCACAAAAACGGTAATACATGAAAAGAGGATCTTTTTTTTCATTGTACAGGTCGAATCTCAATACTCGCATGTTCAATCACACCACTTGATTGATACCATTTGTTATCTTCTGGGCTGTTATCATTGATTCCATAGGAGAAAACACCATCTGAAGGAGCCGTAAAGGTTCCGCTCGATCCGATCGGAACAACCGTTGTTTCATTGTCTTTGGACATAAATCGCAGAACCAATTGGCCCTGTAAGCAGCCCTCGGTTTGACATGGGAATTCATCACTTCCTGCGGTTGAAACCTCTGGATCTCCATCGACTGTGATCCATTTTCCCCCGGGCTCAAGCTGATAGCGATCATTGGGACTGGCCATCACACGAATTTTATCTCCACCACAAATACGAATGGGTTCTCCTGGCTCCCAGTCTACATCGATCTCTACAGTATGCGACATAATAACGGAGAAGTGATCATTACACTCTCCTTCGGTAAGCTTGACCGGAAGAGAAGCCAGCCAAGATTCCCAGGAGGCAGTCGAAGAGCTGCTGGCGAATTGCTTGCAATAGCTCAGATTATCTCGAGTGACACTCTCCACCTTGGACATATCTCCCCAAATAATATTTTGGATAGAATCGATAACATCTGGATTCATGGAAATACCATCATTGCGATCACCTTTCCATTGCTCGATCAATGCATCTAAGGCTTCACTTCGCGCCTCTCTTCTTGGCATTTCATCCAATGCATCAAACTGTGGTGGATAATAACAAGCGACCGAACTTCCTTCTTCTGGCATCCACCCAACCTTTGGTGCTGCCGGCTCTTGCGGCTTCTTTGGACCACAGGCTGTGAATAATAATGCAGTAAAAATCATAGTAACCTCCAAATACTTTTGTACTAATAACAAATCTATACAGATTTCCAAAAAACAAAAAGGCGCGAATCGCGCCTAGGTGTTCATCTTTGAAATAATCAAAGACTAGATTTTGTCTTGAAGAAGGAAAGCAACAACGAAACCGAAGATAACAAGAGACTCGATAAGTGCGAGACCCAAGATCATGGGAGTTTGGATTTTGCCAGCTGCATCTGGATTACGCGCAATACCTTCAAGTGCGGCGCGAACAGAATTACCTTGACCAATCGCACCACCAAGAGCAGCAAGACCGATTGCAAAACCAGCACCGAGACCGATATAGCCAGCAGCATCAGCAGCTTGATATGGTGCTTTTGCAGCTTCTGCCGCAAGAGCAGGATTGGCTACGAGAAGAAGAACAACGATAAAAGGAAGAACTTTCAAAAAGTTTTTCATTGGATACTCCATATATAGGGAAATGTTTAATGATGATCATCATGGTGTTCGACTGACAGTTGGATGTATACCACAGTCAGGATGGTGAACACAAAGGCTTGAATAAAAGAAACGAAGGTACCCAAAACTAAAGTACCTGAAGGAAGAATAAATCCGTGAATGGCTTCGGATAGAAGATAGGAAACCTCCAATACTTTGTGGTCTCCATTCATATTTCCAGTGAGACGAACGCTCAGTGTAAGGGGACGAATAAGAAAGATCCCAAGGGCTTCAATCGAAAAAATCAGTGGAGCAATCCACCAAATTGGACCTGCCATATGGGCGAAAAACCCCTTCGCATTTCGGATAAGTCCAACCCCAACAAAGACGATTAAAACAACGATCGCCATCGAAAAGTTGTTTGATATACTTTGCGTTGCCGGAACGCCAAAGGGCATAATTCCGATGAGATTATTGAACAGAATGTAGATAAAAAGACCACCGAGAAGCCAAAAGAACTTATTCGCATCTTTTTTTCCAATATTGCTCTCTGCAAGATCGTAGATAAACCCGACAAAAATCTCAAAGAGATTCCGCAGTCCAAATCCTGAATCGGCCTCATATTTGGCCAGACCTTGTTTTGAAGTGGCCTTGGAGAGACTTGACTTTGTAATCAAAGCCACAAGAATAAGAAAGATGGATACAACCCAAGAGCTGAAAATACCGCTCGCTGCGATATCTGCCATTGGCTGTGTAAATTCTGCATGTGCTTGACCTTTTATCCAAGAGGACAGGGCCGCATGCTGGTCAGGAAGGAGAGATTTAAACCATGAGTTATGATCTGCCATTAGAAAGCTCCTGTTTCTGTCGTTTGGCTGGCTTGGCTATGCTGCGCAAGAAAGCACATCACCAAAGAGAATACAACTACAATATTGCTGGCTACAATGGCGCCAACAGAGAGCATTCCCAACAAATACCACAGACTACAAAGTAAAATAACCGTCTTACCCGTAAATAGAAGCCCAATAACAGGACTCATACTTTCCTTGGTACTGGCTGCAATCAGCAATTGCACAAGACGTACCCAAACCAACGCATTGAGCGCAAAAAACAGGGTCGACAGCACAAAATCTCCCAGGCCACCAAAAGCAGCAAATATCAAACCTACAATACAGGACTGCACGAGCAAGATGGAGAAGAATTTTTGTACGGAAAAGTTCATTGTTTTATGCGAAAAATAAGATTGTAAATACCGATGGAAAAACCAAGAAAAGTACAGGTTATTTGAAGATAAGGGGGGATTAAGAATAGACTATCGATCCATTGACCAAAGAAAAAACCGAGGAAGGTAAGAACTGTGGCTTGTAGAACCAAGGAAAAAGCCAATGAGGCTTGTTTCAAAAGATCTGGATCAAAGAACACGAAATGCTCTCATAAAAATTAAGGATACCTTCTATCATCACTTGAGAAATAGAGCAAACAAAAGTATGTACAATCACACTAGAGTCACAAACTTAGAATGGATTTTTTGGTTCCCTCGACCAAAAATTGAATCTCCTCAGCGCCTAGGCAAGAGGAAAGAAAAACGGCTTCATACTGTGAAGGTGGAAAATAGAGTCCATTGGATAGGGCTAAGGCATGAAATCGACCAAAAGCCTGAAAATCACACTCTTTCACCTGTGCATATGATCGCGGGGCTTGCGATCGAAAAAAAATGGTAAACATCGATCCGACCCGAGCGAAAGAAAGACCATGATCCTCTACAAAAGAACGCAACCCTTGCTCGACCTGATCTCCGATTTGGGTAATCTTTTGATAGAAGCCTGGGGTCAGCAGAGACAGCGTTGCACGACCTGCTGCGACCGCAAGTGGATTGCCGGATAAGGTCCCTGCTTGATACACAGAGCCAACCGGACTGAGATGATTCATAATCTCAGCTTTTCCACCAAACGCTGCTAGCGGCAAGCCACCACCAACCACTTTGCCCAAACAAACCAGATCGGGCTGAATATTATAGTATTCACAAGCACCGCCCCTGCTCAGCCGAAATCCGGTCATGACCTCATCAATGATGGAAACCGCACCATATTCCGTACAAAGATCAACCAAACCTTGTAAATATCCCTTATCTGGAATGATACAACCCATATTTCCAGGAACAGCCTCCAAAATCACTGCGGCCACATCTCCTTTTTTGAGCTGCGCTTCAATCATCGAAAGATCATTAAATGGTGCCGTTCGTGTAAGCTGTGCAAAGGCCTTGGGAATACCAGGAGAGCCTGGGTTGGCAAAGGTAGCCACTCCGGAGCCCGCTTCAACCAGCATACTCTCATGAGCACCATGATAGCAGCCATCAATCTTAATAATCGCATCCCGCTGGGTGTAGCCTCGAGCCAGACGTATCGCGTGCATTGTTGCTTCTGTCCCAGAGGAACAGAGTCGAACCATCTCCAAAGCCGGATGGGCATCACACAGCTCCTCAGCGAACAGCACCTCACCCTTGGTCGGTGCCCCAAAAGAGCTTCCCAACACTGCGGCTTCCTGAATAGCCTGTACAACTTTCGGATGGGCATGTCCGGCAATCATCGGCCCCCATGATCCAATCAGATCAAGATATTGCTTGTCGTCTTCATCATACAGCCAGCAGCCCTGTGCTTTTTTGATAAACGGAGGCTCTCCTCCCACTGCAGAAAAAGCACGAACAGGGGAATTTACTCCCCCCGGTATTCTTTTTTTGGCACGTGCCAATAATTCTTGTGAACGCTTCACGGTGTCTCCTTATCAATCTCCCATTGTGCGAGTCTTTCTCCTAACTCCGCGGCGCGGGTCCGTTCCATAAAAGAATCATTTTTTACAAATTGAAAATGCTCTAGAGCAGAAGGAGGATCGCTTTTCAGCTTGAGCCGGCCCAAAGCCAAATGGGCCATATTTTCCACATCTTCATACTGTAGTGCTTTCTTCCACGCTTGAATCGCTTCTTGTTTCTCTCCAAGTAATTCGTATTCAGAAGCGATTCGAACCCACATTCTGGACGCTTTTTCATGCTTGGGATCGATTGCAAGTGCATCCTTCCAGAGCTCCAATCCCCTCTTGGGCTCTTCTTCAAAAGCCAAATATCCAAGATACATACGAGCCTGGGTTGTATGAATAAAAAATGGAATATCTAAACATGCTTTCAGCAATCGCTTAGACCGCTTTGCATCATGACTGCGAATAAAGCTTAGCTGGGCAGCTCTCCACATATCGTCTTGTACAATCTTTTCATCGAAGGCAAAATTGGAGCGCCACTCTAAGAGATGAATGGCTTCATCAATATTGGACTGTACGATTCGATTTTGGATTTTATGCTCAACAATTGGAGACCAAGGACTTTTCCAAAAATAAAAAACAATCAAAAATAACAGAAAGGATGTAAAAAAGACTTTTAGCTTGGACATAACAAAACCAAAACAAAGATTATATCTCACGTATATCTCTTTTATACTTGACGTGTCAATGTTATTTTGTAAAAAAGTCAGTTCTAAAAGGAACTTTTTTTAGATTTTATGCTTCTGGCTGTACTTCTGCATTTTCTGCAGAAGAAGGGCTTTCTTGAACCTCTGTTTCTTCTTGATCCACCGTATCTTCAGAGGGTTCTTCGGTTATGACCTCAGCCTCTTCCACATCATCATCATTATCGATAACCCGAGTGACACTGACGATGCGCTCTCCTTTTGAGACATTCATCAGTCGCACACCTTTTGTATTTCTACCGGTTTCACGAATATTTTCGACAGGGATCTTGATGAGCTGACCTTGATTGGTAAGAAGCATGATTTTATCATCATCCTCTACCAGAAGAGCACCTACAGAGAGACCATTTCTCTCTCCTGTTTTGATATCCAGTATGCCCATTCCTCCGCGCTTTTGATCGCGGTATTCCGATAGATCTGTTCGCTTACCATAGCCTTTTTCCGAGATCGTAAGCAGCTTTCTTTGTTCCTCGGCATCGAGCACCAACATCGAAGCAATCTCATCACCCTCACGAAGGCGAATTCCACGAACACCCATTGTGTTTCTGCCCAATGGACGAAACTCACTACCCTTACAGCGCATTGCGATGCCTTGTCTGGTTGTGATTAAGACCTGCTGCTCGGGTTCGGCTTTGATTACCGATAGAAGCTTATCGTCTTCACCGCACTTATAGGCAATCAATCCATTGGAGCGAATATTTTGGTACAGAGAGAATGAGCTTCTTTTCACCTGCGCTTTTTGGGAGCAGAAAAGCAAATCAACATCTTCATCTTCCTTCGGCTTGATCACAACCGATACAATCCGATCGGAATTTTGTGGAAGTAGATTGATAATTGGTGTCCCGAAGGCAGAACGACCAGCTTCTGGGATCTGATGTACCGGTAATTTGTATACTATTCCACTTTCTGTAAATACCAGTAGTTCGCTATGTGTAGTCGCCATAAAGATCTCTAGAGCAGAATCTTCTGAACGACTCTTTAGACCACGCATTCCCTTTCCACCACGTTTTTGCTCACGAAAATCATCTGCAGACATACGCTTGATATATCCTCGAACACTCAAGGTTATGACCATATCTTTGTCTTCTATTAGGTCGAGAAGATTAAAATCTCCGGTGGCATCTTGAATTTGGGTACGACGCTTTCTTGGGAATTTTGCGCCCAGCTCTGCCAACTCCAAGCGAATTTGCTGAAGCAATTCAGCTTCTGAACCCAATAAACGCTCGAGAAATTCAACTTGCTTGCGCAGCTCTTCTTGCTCCGCTTTGATCTTATCAACCTCAAGTCCGGTCAATCTTTGCAGGCGCATATTGAGAATTGCCTGGGCTTGAATCTCAGAAAACTCAAATTGCTCCATCAGCTTTGGACGCGCTTCTTCTGCATCTTTTGATGCTCTAATCGTCTTGATTACGGCATCAATATTATCGAGTGCAATCAGATATCCATCGAGCAGATGCAACCGGGCTTTGGCCTTTCGTAGCTCAAATCGAGAACGACGTATGGTGACATCTTTGCGATGCGCAAGATAGCGTTCGAGAATCTCTTTTAAAGGGAGAGTCATGGGTTGACCATTGACGATCGCCAGAAAATGAATGCCAAAGGTGTTTTGGAGGGCTGTATGTTTATAGAGTTTATTCAGAACAACTTCTTTTACAACATCTCGTTTGAGCTCGACCACAATACGCATTCCGCGCCGATCGGATTCATCCCTTAGAGCAGATATTCCATCGATACGCTTTTCCTTGACAAGCTTTACGATTTCTTTCAAAAGACGTGCTTTGTTGACCTGATACGGGATTTCTGTGATGATGATGGCATTGCGACCATTGCTTCCTTGAATTTCTTCAAAATCTGCTTTTCCGCGTATTTTTACCTTACCTCGACCGGTTTCATAGGCTTCTCGAATACCTCGTCTGCCATTGATTGTGGCTGCAGTTGGAAAATCTGGACCCGGCATGATTTCCAATAGCTCGTCCAGTGTGATATCGGGATTGTCAATGCAAGCGATGGTGGCATTGATAGCTTCAGTAAAATTATGCGGTGGTATCTTGGTTGCCATTCCAACAGCAATTCCTTCCGATCCATTGACCAATAGATTTGGATATGCCGCCGGCAAAACCAAAGGTTCTTCTGTTGAGCCATCAAAGTTCGGACCGAAATTTACGGTATCTTTGTCTATATCTGTCAGGAGACTTTCCGCGATCTTGGTCATTTTACACTCGGTATATCGATATGCGGCCGCAGCATCACCATCGACACTTCCAAAATTTCCTTGACCATTGACCAGAGTCTCACTCATATTCCAAGGCTGTGCCATTCGAACAAGTGAATCGTATACAGCTGAATCACCATGTGGATGATATTTTTTTAGAACCTCACCAACAACCCCTGCACATTTTGAGTATCGGCGATTGGAGAGCAAACCCTCTCGAAACATCGCGTACAAAATTCTTCTGTGAACCGGTTTTAATCCATCTCGTACATCGGGTAGAGCTCTACCCACAATCACAGACATCGAGTAATCTAAATAGGAATTTTTCATTTCATCTGTGATATCAATGGGAATAAGATTTTTCGCAACCCCGTTCATATTTTCTCCGTGTTAAGATAAGGATATTATCTTATGTACCTTAACCGGAATCTGCTTTTTTCTCTACTGGAAAAGCTATTTTATGTGTATCAAACCCTTTGTTTTTGGACAAAAACTGACCTAATCCCAACAATCTACTGGACTAAATTATGATTTTCTCTCTTTTATCATTGGCATTCGCCAATCCCGAATATGAAATAGGTGTTGAAGCTCTTCAAAATAAAGATTTCTCCAAAGCAGAAATCCATCTGACCAACTGTGTCCAAAAAGACCCACAAAATGTTCCTTGTCTATGGGAATTAGGATGGGCCTTTTGGATGCAAGACAAATGGCCGCAGGTGGTTGATACATGGAAAAGAGTTCAAACTCTCGAGCCAACCCATAAAGAAGTAGCGAAATATCTACCTCAAGCCGCAGATAATGCTAATTTACTGGCTCTAATGGCAAACCAAAAACACACTGCACCCCAAACCTTTGATACACGAGAAGATTCTTCTTTGCGAATTCGAGCCGTTGGTGACATGATGATCGGCAGCTCCTTTCCAAAAGGCTATCTGCCTCCCAATGGAGCAAAAGATATGTTTAAGGAGGTCGCAGATCTTCTTATCGATGCCGACATTACCTTCGGAAACCTTGAAGGTCCCCTTTGCGACACAGGCAAAACCAGTAAGTGTAAGAAAAGTAAGAACTGCTATGCGTTTCGCTCACCCACCAAATACAAGACGCTGTTTAAAGAAGCAGGATTTGACATGCTCAGTACAGCGAATAATCATGCCAATGATTTTGGAAGAGCCTGTCTACTCAAAACCGAAGAGGTACTTGATGAGGTTGGAATTTTACACTCAGGACGTCCTGGAGATGTCGCATCAACAACAGTAAATGGTCTACGGGTAGCGATGATTGCCTTTCATACTTCTCGCGCCGCTCACTATGTTAATGACCACGCAACAGCAAAGCTACTGGTACAAGGCCTTACCACCGAACACGATATCGTGATTGTTAGCTTTCATGGTGGAGCAGAAGGTTCAAAAGCACTACATGTTCCCAATAAAAATGAGTACTTCTATGGTGAAAATCGCGGACATCTTCGTAAATTTGCTCGAGAGGTAATCGATGCAGGAGCAGATCTCGTTCTGGGTCATGGGCCTCATGTTCTTCGCGGTATGGAGGTCTATAAAGATAGACTTGTCGTGTATTCGATGGGTAACTTTGCAACCTATGGTCGTTTTTCCCTCTCTGGAAATAAAGGTATCGGTGCAATTGTAGAGGTAAACCTCGATTCTCAGGGTGCTTTTTTGGGAGGAAAACTCTTTTCTACCAAATTAGTCAATCGAGGATATCCGGTTCCAGACCCCGAAAATAAGGCCATAGACCTCATTCGAAAGCTATCTGGAGATGACTTTAAAGAAACCGGAGTTCAGGTTGCCCAAGATGGAACCATACAAAAACCTTGACTCTTTGCGGTCTGTACTTATGAAAAAAAACTTCTAGAGCACTTCTTGTGCTCTTTTTTTCACGTCAATATTTATGAATTTGTTTTATATAACCACAATTTTGGAGAAAAATCATTATGGAAAAACACATATTTCAAGCTGATGCGAAGCAAATATTACGCCTCGTGACTCACTCTATTTATTCCGATCGCTCGATATTCCTAAGAGAGCTATTGAGCAATGCCAGCGATGCCATGGACAAATCACGTATTCTCTCTCTCAAGGGAGAGGATATCAGTCGGCCCGAAGAGCAAAAAATCACCATTGCATTTGATGAAGAAAATAAGACCATCACCATTACCGATACCGGTGTGGGTATGAATACCGAAGAAATCATCGAAAACCTCGGTACCATTGCCCAAAGTGGAACCAAAGCATTTACAGAAAAACTTGAGGAAGAAAAAGATCTCAGCAACCTCATCGGACAGTTTGGTGTGGGATTCTATTCAGCATTTATGGTTGCAGATAAGGTCGAAGTTCACAGTAAATCTGCATACAGTGATGCTTCTGCCGTCCACTGGGTTTCCGATGGATCTGATAGCTATGAGCTCGGAGAGAGCGATCGAAGTGAAGTGGGTACCCAAATCATCGTATATTTACGAGAAGATGCTGAGGAATTCCTCACAGAGCACAAGCTAAGAGAAATCATTACGCGACACTCTGAATTTGTCTCTTGGCCGATCTATCTTGGAGAAGAGCAGCTCAACCAAGAAAAAGCCCTTTGGCTACGAAAGCCAAGTGAAGTCACTGATGAGGAGTACAAGTCCTTCTACAAGCATGTTTCCAAAGATTGGCAAGATCCTTTGGGCTGGGTACACATCAAAGCAGAGGGTGAGATCAACTTCAGTGGAATTCTCTTCATTCCACAAAAGCATAGCTTCCAGCTTGATCAGCTCAACTACAAGATCAATCTGCAGCTCTATCAAAAGCGAGTCAAAATCCTTGAAAATGCAGATGATCTCATTCCACGCTATCTGCGATTTGTTTCTGGCGTTATCGAGTCTGATGATGTTTCCCTCAATGTCAGTCGTGAAATTTTGCAGCAGACCGCTGCGGTCGAAAAAATTAAGCGCAATCTCACCCGAAAGGTACTCCAAAAGCTAAAGAAAATCGCCAAGGATCAGCCCGAAGAATATACAAACTTCTGGAAGGACTCAGGTACAATCCTCAAAGAAGGAATTCCCGAAGAAAGTGAGAAACGTAAAAAAGATCTTCTGGAGCTTCTTCGCTTTGAAACCACAAAAAGTGAAGGAAATCTTCGTACTCTGAGCGAGACCAAGGAAGATCTTCAGGAAGGACAAGAAGCGATCTGGTATCTCACTGATGTGAATAAAGACATCATCGCCTCCAATCCTGTATTGGAAGGATTCAAAAAGAAAGATTGGGAGGTAATTTTATTCTCGGATCCAGTCGACGAATGGGTTGTGATGTCTACCCAAACTTTTGAAGAGATTCCACTAAAAAGTGTCTCTCATGGTGAATTTGATGAAGATGAAGAAGATATAGATGAAGAGACCAAGAAAGATCGCGATCAAGCTGAGCCTTTGGTTGAATGGCTCTCCGATATGTTTGCGGCAGAAGTTGAATCTGTTCGTGTCTCAAACCGCCTTACCGATTCTCCGAGTATCTTGGTCAATAAAGAAGGCGCACTGGGCGCAAATATGGAAATGCTGCTCAAGGCTGGTAATCAAATGGTAAATGAGCAGAAAAGAATCCTTGAGATCAATCCTTCTCATCCTATGGTCAAGACCTTGGCACGATTAAATGAAGAAGGAAGTACGGATCTAGAGCCCTTTGCTCGGCTCCTTCTCGATCATGCAAGTATCTCTGAAGGAAGACTGAAAGATCCTTCTTCTTTCGTAAAACGTCTTCAAATCCTGATGGAAAAAGCCGCGCAAAATCTATAAGAGATTGAAGCTGCAATCAAAATAAAAGGCCACATATGTGGCCTTTTTTCTTGATCAAAAATATGATGTTTTTTACCATTTGTAGGCCAATTCAAGACTGACTTGTGGGCGTATAATCAAGGCTTTTTGGCGAAATTCTGGAATATAAGGTCCATATACAAACATCTTCCCTGATGCCTTCATACAAATATTATTGAGAAAAATGATAGCATCAAGCCCACCCATACCCGCGGGTTCCATTAAAGACCAATCCTCTTCATTTGCCAGATCAGAAAAGGTTGCCCCAAAACCGGTGTGTATCAAAACATCCCAATTGAGACCTTTTTTTGCATAGCGGTGCGGAAAGCGAAATGTTGGAGCGGCCCAAATTCCATGACGCAGTGCGACCCAGGAATCAATATCATCATCTTCAAATTCGATTTCCGGTTTTTCTAAGCTTCGAAACCCACCCATACTCATATACATAATCTGGGTCATTTTGGTATCCATCGATACAGAAAATCCCAAAGCACCATCAGTATAGGATATCCCCGTTCCAACACGAATCTGAGGTTGAATTAGATAGCTCTGGGCTGTGCTTGAAAGCATCAAAAAAAATCCACTCAGCATATTATTTCACTCCATTTTGATTCAGTAAGGCCTTTCCTACTTTACTCAGAGCATGAATATCGTGAACTTCTCCATGAAACCTTGGAATGCGAAATAGATTTTGATGGGATTGTAGCTGTGCACGTAAATCGATCAGAAGACGCTCTTCTTCTTTTGCCAAACTTCGAAGTCGGCGATGAGCGGTTCTCATTCGAGCGAGTAATGTCGTATCTGTATGTTTTTCCAATCCTTGAATATTACTGGCTGCATCTTTTGAAAGAAGTTCTTTGGGATTTAATCCATCATATTTTGCAATATGACATTGATTCGCAATCACAGCCGGAGTATTCATCTTTCGATTTTTTAGCTCTTTTAGAAAAAACTCCGCAACCTCTAGCGCTGGACCATGTGGTGCACAAATTATGAGAAATGCCGTACCTTTGTCTCTAAAGATTTTTTCTACTGCGGAATGCCGCTCCTGAAATCCTTCATATAGGTCTCGAAAATTAATAAAGAAAACCGCGATGTCTTCTAGAAACT
>Ga0163180_10000858_pt1 | contig 17434 bp, 14 predicted proteins | sample AtlANTMetagenome_2_FD_109647 | JGI IMG/M metagenome (GOLD analysis project Ga0163180, IMG submission 109647) | Marine eukaryotic phytoplankton communities from the Atlantic Ocean - Atlantic ANT 4 Metagenome | ecosystem: Environmental > Aquatic > Marine > Oceanic | place: North Atlantic Ocean...
CCGGTTATTGACTTCAGGCTCGCGACTACGCGGGGAACGAATGCCCTTCTTGAGCGGAAGGGCAGCGAAGGAGTCCTGATTACGACCAGGGGATTTGAGGATCTCCTGCACATTCGTGATCAGCGCCGGCCCCATCTGTTCAATCTCAGACAGGATCCCTTGGTGCCGGTCTTCCGGCGTTCCATTGGTATAAGGGGGAGGATTGGGGCCTCGGGAGAGGTTCTTGAGCCTCTTGATGAAGAAGAGGCAGCCACCCTTGTTGAGTCATTGCTTCGGGACTCGGTCGAGGTGGTGGCAGTCGCCCTATTAAACAGTTATGCCAATCCTTCACACGAGCGGCAGTTGGGGCAGGCGCTGCGGGATGGGGGGATTCAATTTGTTTCGCTCTCCACCGAACTAACCAGTGGGATGCGGTTGCTTCAGCGCGCGGAGACCGCGGCCGCCAATGCCTATCTTGCTCCAGTGATGGATCGTTTCGTCACGGAAGTGGGTTCACGCCTTGAAAGAGGTTCCTTGGAACTACTTACCAGTGGTGGTTATCTCAAGGAATCGCAGGACTACCGGCCGATAGACAGTCTTCTAAGTGGTCCAGCCGGTGGGGTAATGGGAGCTCTTGCTGTTGCGGAGGCCGCAGGATATCGCAAGGTGCTGGCCTTCGACATGGGAGGCACTAGCACCGATGTTGCTCGCCTGGAGGGAGTGCCCGCCCTGCGCTATGAGCAGTTCATTGGACCGATCCAGGTCTCGGTACCAGCAGTGAAGATCGAGACGGTTGCGGCAGGAGGAGGCTCCGTCTGTCGTTGGCGCAGGGGTGGACTGGAGGTGGGTCCGGAAAGTGCGGGTGCGTTCCCGGGGCCAGCCTGTTATGGACATGGGGGGCCGCTTACTGTCACGGATGTGAATTTGCTTCTGGGATTCATGGACCCAATACGATCCAGCCTGCCCCTCGAGATTGAAGCGTCCCGGCAGCGGCTGAGGGAATTACAGGATGAGATGAAGAGTGATGGAGCGGAACCCGTTTCCGAGTCGCGGCTCTTGGAAGGTCTCCGGGAGATTGCGGTGGAGCGGATGAGCGAAGCGATCCGGAAGGTTTCACTTCGGGAGGGATGTGATCCCTCTGACTATGTCCTGGTCGCCTTTGGCGGTGCAGGTCCTCAGCATGCCTGCGCAGTGGCCGATAAGTTGAGGATTGGGGAGATCCTGATTCCAGGAGACGCGGGTTTGCTGAGTGCATGGGGCCTTCATCGGGCGAGGAAGGAAAGGATCGTGGAGCAGCAGGTGCTGCAGGTGCTTGAGATTCTGCGTTCCGGATGGGAAGAAAGGGTCGGCCGTGTGGTTAGTGAAGCCTCCGATTCGCTGGGTGAGCGAGCGTGCCTTTCGCGGTTGCTTTTCGAACTCAGGTTATGGGGGCAGGATTCCACGTTGGAAATAGAGGCGGGGTCGGTGATCGGATGTGATGAATTGCTGGAGCGCTTTAAGGATCATTATGAGAATCTTTATGGGTATGAAATACCCGCAGGGAAAGAAGTGGAACTGGTAGCCATCCGGGCGGTGGTGAAGTTGGGGGTTGAGGAGACGTTCACGGAGGAGTTTGGACCGGACAGGTTGGTTGATGTCCTTGAAATCACGCAGGACGCATTCCGGACCTGTGTTGTGGAGAAGGGCTGGATTCGGGCGGAAGGATCAAGGGGGAGCCTGCGTCTATCGAGTCAGGGTAGAGAGAGAAATTCCGGAAAGTGGTCCCGTGCGGTAGAGGCTGAGCTTTTCCGCTGTCGCTTTGAAGGTGTGGTAGAGGAAATGGGCGAGCTTTTACGAAGGACCGCAATGTCTCCCAATGTGAAGGAGCGTCTGGATTTTTCCTGTGCCCTTCTTGATGCGGAGGGGAAGCTGGTAGTTAACGCACCTCATATCCCAGTTCACCTTGGAGCACTGGGACTTTGTGTGAGGACTGTGAGCCGAGGCAGGGAATGGAGGGAGGGTGACATGGTGATTGTCAACCACCCCGCTTTTGGAGGTTCACATCTTCCAGACGTAACGCTTGTCAGCCCGGTTTTTGTCAAAGGTCGCTTAACTGCGTTTGTAGCGAACCGGGCTCACCATGCCGAGATCGGGGGCCGGACTCCGGGGTCGATGCCGGCATCGGCGTGTTCCCTGGAAGAGGAGGGAGTAGTGCTTTCTCCTGCGCTTCTTTTTGATGCAGGCAAAAGCCGCTTTCACGTCATTGAGGAAATCTTTCGCTCGTCGAGATATCCGAGCCGCATGCTGGATGATAACCTAGCGGACCTTTCTGCACAGGCTGCAGCCAATCACCATGGGGTGCGGCGCATGAGAGAGCTTGTCGGGTCTTCCTCCCATGAGGCGATAATCCGGAACATGAGAAGCCTTTTCCATCGAGCCTCCGCGGTCATGCGCGAGCAACTTCGATCGCGGGTTGATTGCAGGTGGCGGGGTGAGGACTCCCTCGATGACGGTAGTCTCATCCGGGTCGATCTGCAGGTTTCGGGGGAAAGTCTAAGAATTGACTTTGGCGGATCAGGGCCCGTGCACCCGGGAAACCTTAATGCCACGGAGGCGATTGTACGTAGCGCGGTCCTGTATGTTCTGCGAGCGTGGGTGGGAGAGGATCTGCCGCTTAACGAGGGATTGTTGGACGGTGTCGAAATCAGGATTCCGGAGGGACTTCTTTGTCCTGCATTTCCCGAGGATCCGGCCGTTTGTCCGGCAGTGGTGGGAGGAAATGTGGAAACGAGCCAGAGGGTGGTTGACGTGCTTCTTGGGGCGCTGGGTTTGCAGGCCAACAGCCAGGGAACGATGAACAACTTTCTGTTCGGGAATGAAGACTTTGCCTATTACGAGACCATCGGGGGCGGTTCCGGGGCGGGTCCGGGCTGGAACGGCATAAGTGGGACGCACGTGCACATGAGTAATACTGCGATTACCGATCCCGAGGTTCTGGAGAGAAGATTCCCCGTGCGGGTATGGGAGTTTTCTCTCAGGCAGGGCTCTGGAGGTAAAGGCAGCTGGGAGGGAGGATGCGGCCTTGTGCGTGAGGTCGAGTTTCTGAAGTCGATGACGGTATCATTTCTTATGCAACGCCGTGAATGCGGACCGCATGGGGGTGAAGGCGGCGGGGCGGGGTTGCCCGGGCGCCAGGATATTCTCCGGCGAGGCGGATCGTGTGAGGAATTGCCTGGGATATGCAGCTTTCCAGTTGAGCCCGGCGAGCGGGTCCGCATCCTGACTCCCGGGGGAGGAGGCTGGGGGGGCTAGCGCTTGCTGAACCGGGAAGCTATCGGGATTTGTCTGGCACTTGTCGCCGGGGGATTTAAATTTTTTGGTTAATGCGCCTGTTTGTTCCGGGAATCATTCTGCTCAGCCTTCTTGCTCAGGGAAAAGAAGAGAAGGCAGGACTGGACTGGTGGGCCTTTGAGGCGGTTGAGCGCCCTGCGGTCCCCGTTCTGGAGGGAAGGGATGGGTTGGCGCCGATTGATTCCTTTGTAAGAGCACGCTTGGTGAAGAACGGGATGGCGCCGGCGAATCAAGCCGGGCCGGGAGTCCTGATACGGCGGATTCACCATGACTTGACCGGGATCCCGCCGACTGCCCAGGAGGTCTCCTCCTTCGTGTCGGGGCAATCGGGAAAGTCCTATGATGAGTTGGTTGATGAGCTTCTATCCTCAAGCTTATTTGGGGAGCGGTGGGCCCGGCACTGGCTTGATGTTGTGCGCTATGCCGAAACCAATGGGTATGAGCGTGATGCTGTTAAGCCCAATATCTGGAAGTATCGGGACTGGGTCATTGGAGCATTCAATCAGGACATGCCCTATGACCAGTTCGTGCGCGAACAGTTAGCGGGGGACGAGCTTGCAGGGCGGACTGACCACTCGGTGATTGCAACCGGAATGTTGAGAGCCGGGACTTGGAATGATGAACCGAATGATCCTCAGGAATATATCTATGAACGGTTGGAGGACATGGTGGATGTAGTGAGCACGGCCTTTCTTGGAATCACCGTGAGGTGTGCCCGCTGTCACGATCACAAATTTGATCCCATCCCCCAGCGTGACTACTATCGTCTTGCAGGCGCTTTCTGGCCCGGCGCAATCGAGCCTCGGGATGGAAAACTGATGGGAGGGCCGAGTGAGTCAGAACTGGGAGTAAAGGGGGTTTTTGGATGGACGGATATAAGGAAGGATCCTGCTGCCCTGCACCTGTTGGAGAATGGTGAGATTCACCGGAAGGCAGAGGTTGTGGCGCCGGGTTTTCTTTCGCTTGTGCCAGTTCTCGATGTGCCAATGAATCCTCCTCGTCCCGGGTGGAAGACAACGCGGAGGCGAGCGCAACTGGCCGAGTTCATTGTTGATCGCCGCAATCCTCTTACGGCCCGGGTAATGGTAAACCGGATCTGGCAGGTTCTCTTTGGATATGGAATCGTGCGAACTCCCAATAATTTTGGAAGGAAGGCGGCTCCTCCGAGTCACCCGGAGCTTCTTGACTGGTTGGCGGTCGAATTCATGGAGAGTGGATGGAAGATCAAGCCTCTTATTCGCAAGATAGTCCTCTCGGAGACCTATCGCCAATCTTCATTGCATCCGGAAGCAGAGGCCTATTCGCGGAGAGACGCTGCCAACATGAGCCTCTGGAGGCAGGACAGGCGACGTATGGATGCGGAGGCGTTGAGGGATTCCATGCTGGCTGTTTCCGGGGAATTGAACCTCAAGATGGGTGGTCCCAGCTTCTATCCTGTAATGCCCCTGGAAGCACTGGAGGGATTTTCCCGCAAGGCAAAGGCATGGAAGGAGTCCCCTCCACAGGAACGGAAACGGAGAAGTGTCTACATGTTGAGCAAACGGCACCTCTTGCTTCCGCTGATGACTGCATTTGACTTTCCAAACAGCGAGAAGCCGTGTGGGCGACGTGATGTTACAACGGTGGCTCCTCAGGCCCTGGCGATGCTTAATAATCAGTTTGTGCATGATCGGAGTGAGCGATTAGCCGACCGGATCGCGGCCAGGGGGTTGAATGGCCGGGAGGCCATCGAGGAGGCGTGGAGACTTGTTCTGGCTCGGGATCCTGCAGGAGTGGAGCTTGATATGGCCTTGAGTCACTACGCCAAGCAAAAGGGACGTTTCCAGAGAGCGGAAGGGAGTGAGCCTGATGCTTCGGGAATTCCGGGACAGGGTCTTGCCTTGTGGCTTACGGCAGACCGTGGTCTTAAGATGGATTCGAAAGGACGTGCCGTAAGATGGCTGGATGAATCAGGGGAGCAGCACCACGCACATCAGGACGAGTCCGGACGCCGTCCCCGCTTTGTCAGAGACGCGATCGCGGGGCGCTCGGCGTTGCGTTTCAGTGGCGAAGGGGAGTGCCTCTCTCTTGAAGGAGAGGTGCTGAACTCGCAGTCAAATACCATCATTGCAGTGGCAAGTGACCGCAGTGGGCTGGTTTCTCACCGGGGGATCTTCTCCAATTGGAATGGGAGCGCCGGAAATTCGACAACATCGCTGTTCCTTGGGTTGACAGGCAAGGGCACCGTGCGCTTTTCAGACGACTATCGTAGTGAAGGAGCAATCGAGCGACCGGAGGATGCCTTCGTGTTGGCCGCTTCTACTGGCAGCGGAGGGAGCGTGATCCTGTATAATGGCTCAGTCATTGCTTCGCGGTCGTCATCTTTGTCACGGCGAAAACTGGAAGGTTCATATGTTATCGGTCAGCAGGGAAATATTGATGGAGAATACTGGACCGGAGACATAGCAGAGATTCTGGTATACAATCGACAGTTGAGCGCAGCAGAACTACGGCGCGTGGGGGGGGTACTGGCGAAAAAGTATTCGGTGCCTTTTTCAAGCCGAGAATCCATCAGGGATCCCGATCCGGAGTTGCGCGCGCTTGCTTCGGTTTGTCATGTCCTCCTCAATACCAACGAGTTTCTGTATGTTGACTAGCAGACAGCAAGGCGGTTACCCGTGTGGACAGACCAGACGTGAGTTCGTCTGGGAGATGGGAGGAGGCTTCACCGGGGTAGCGCTAACGTCCCTCCTGGCCGGATCCGGATTTTTTGCGAAGCATGCGGGAGGAACAGCGCTTTCGGATCCCCTGGCTCCGAAGGCTGGTCATTTTCCGGCCAAGGCCAAGGCCTGCATCTTCCTCATGATGAATGGCGGCCCCAGTCAGGTGGATACCTTCGATTACAAGCCAGAGTTGCAGAAGCATGCGGGCAAGGCCCTTCCGCCGGATAAAAATTACATCAATTCGGGAGGGCGTCGGGTCGGCTTCCTGACTCCCAACTGGCGGGAGTTCCACCCGGGAGGGCAGAGTGGACTGCTGATTTCTGATTACTTTCCACGCTTGCGGGAGCATGCGGACAAATTGGCCGTTATCCGGTCCTGTCATGCTGATAGTCACGCCCATGGGTCGGCACTCGTGCAGATGAACACCGGTATGCCGCTGATCGGGAGGCCCTCGCTGGGGTCCTGGGTGTCTTATGGGCTGGGTTCGGAGAACGACAGTCTGCCGGCGCATGTGGTAATTCTCGACAAGAGGGGTGGTCCGATCAGTGGGCAGCCCAACTGGTCCAGCGGGTTCATGCCAGCTACCTACCAGGGGACCTTGTTCCGTCCTGCTGGAAGTCCGGTTCTGGACCTGGCCGGTCCCGGTCATCTTGACCGAGGGGCCCAGCGCAACCAGCTTGATCTACTCGGTAAACTCAACGCATTTCATCTTGAGAAGCGTCCTGGAGGGAGTGAGCTTGCCGCACGAATCCAGACATATGAACTGGCGTATCGCATGCAGGCGGAGGCGCCCCAGGCGGTTGACCTTGATGAGGAATCGGTAGAGATGAAGGAGGCTTACGGGGTTGGAAAACGTCCCACCGATGAGTTTGGTCGCAATTGTCTAGTAGCCCGGCGACTCGTAGAGCGAGGAGTGCGTTTCGTGCAACTCTACTCTGGTGGAGGCCATCTGGAGGAGACCTGGGACGCGCATGAGTCCATCGAAAAGAATCATGGACAGCATGGTGCTGAGATTGATCAACCGATTGCAGCCCTTCTGGGAGACCTTGAGCAAAGAGGGCTTCTTGATGAGACGCTCGTGATCTGGGGTGGAGAATTCGGGCGGATGCCCTTCAGCGAAGGAAAGGGCGCCCCGGGACGTAATCATAATCCGTATGGGTTCTCAATGTGGATGGCTGGTGCCGGAATAAAGGGGGGCATCTCCTACGGTGAGACTGATGAATTTGGTTTTGAAGCAGCGGTTGACCGTGTCCACGTGCATGACATTCATGCTACGATTCTACATCTGATGGGAGTGGACCACGAACTGCTGACCTACTTTCATCAGGGAAGGAAGGAGAGTTTAACCGATGTGCATGGTAAGGTGATCGAGGGGATTCTTTCGTAGTCCCGGCCCTTGATAAGTGGTGGGGTCAGCCAATATGCTTCCCAGAGAAGGATTCGGCGTTGCGAAGTAATGCTTGCTTCTCTAACTTTCATTCATGGAAATATCGGTGAATCGTGCGCTTTCCTTCCTCCTTCTTCTGGTTCTTCCTGCATCGCTTATGGCGGATGAAAAGCTGACTCTCACGATGCGGTCGAGGGCCAAGGATTCTCCGGCCAGGGAAATTTCAGGAAAGGTCGAGTGGAAGGCATCTGCGACTGCGTTGATCATATGCGATATGTGGGATGATCACTGGTGCAAGTCGGCAGCTCGCCGGGTAGGAGAGATGTCGCACCCGTTGAATGAGGTGGTCAAGAAGGCACGGGCAAAGGGAGTATTCATTATTCATGCCCCAAGCAGCGTCGTGAATTTCTACAAGTCCGCTCCGCAACGGGGATATGCGCAGAAGGCACCCTATGCGAAGGCCCCGGTGAAATTGAGTAACAAGGATCGATGGGGAACCAAGTGGTGCTGGCCTGATCCAGCTTTCGAGGGAGTGTTGCCAATCGATGACTCGGATATGGGGTGTAGTTGTGCCGAGCCAAAGTGTGAGATCCGGGAAGCGTGGACCCGACAGATCAAGGGCATAGAGATCCATCAGGGAGATGCGATTACGGATAACGGACAGGAAACCTACAATCTGCTCACGGCGAAAAAAATAGACAATGTCATCCTGTGTGGAGTGCATCTGAACATGTGTGTGCTCGGACGTCCCTTTGGGATTCGGCAGATGGTGAAGATTGGAAAAAATGTAGCCCTGATGCGGGATATGACAGACACCATGTACAATCCCCAGAGACCACCGGGCGTGGATCATTTCACGGGGACCGACCTGGTTGTTGAACATGTGGAGCGCTACTGGTGTCCAACCTTTACCAGCGATGACCTGGTGGGTGGGAAGCCCTTCCGGTTTGCTGAAGACAAGCGCTGAGCAGGTTGCAGGCCAAGACCTCCCGGGCAGGAGAGGTCCCGTATGGAGGCTGGGTGCATTGCACAGGAATGCAGTATAGTTCGCCCATCTGAAGTTATATCGGGAACCGAAGAACTGCAAAAAATTCGGATTTCCGGGGATTCCGGGATGAATCTGTGTCTAGAGCCTCGACTTTTCACGTTACTTGAGGCAGATACGGCGCCTGCTAAGTTTTAGCCAACCCAACTTTCAACCATGGCGGACCTTTCAAGATACCGGAACATTGGCATTTTTGCGCACGTGGATGCGGGCAAGACCACAACCACGGAGCGAATTCTCAAACTCACGGGGAAGATCCATCAGATCGGCGAGGTGCATGATGGTGCGGCCACTACGGATTTCATGGAGCAGGAGCAGGAGCGGGGGATCACGATTCAGTCGGCGGCTACGACCTGCTTCTGGAACGACCACCAACTGAACATCATTGATACTCCGGGGCACGTGGACTTTACCATTGAGGTTTATCGCTCCCTGAAGGTCCTCGATGGCGGAGTTGGGGTGTTTTGTGGCTCGGGAGGAGTAGAGCCTCAATCCGAAACCAACTGGCGCTATGCCAACGAATCGGAGGTGGCACGTCTGATCCTGGTTAACAAGATGGACCGCGTTGGCGCCGATTTCTACCGAGTCGTTGACCAGATCAAGAATGTGCTGGCCGCCAAGCCGATGGTGATGACCCTTCCCATCGGGATTGAAGATGATTTCACGGGGGTGGTCGACATCCTGACCAGAAAAGCGTGGATCTGGGATGATTCCGGGGATCCGACCAAATACACCTTGGAGGATCCACCTGCTGACATGGTGGACAAGGTGGAGGAATACCGCAATGAGTTGATTGAAATGGCGGTGGAGCAGGATGACGAGGTGATGGAGAAGTATCTGGAAGGTGAGGAACCGGATGTGGAGACTCTCAAACGTCTTATCCGCAAGGGCACCATCGCTCTGGCATTCTTCCCTACCTACTGTGGCTCTGCCTTCAAAAACAAGGGAGTGCAGCTGGTCCTCGATGCGGTAGTCGACTTTCTGCCCAGTCCAACCGAGGTTCCGCCTCAACCGGAAGTTGATATTGACGGAAATGAAACCGGTGAATTTGCGGTTGTGGACCCTGATCGTCCCCTGCGTGCCCTGGCCTTCAAGATCATGGATGACCAATACGGGGCACTGACCTTTACCCGGGTTTATTCAGGTCGCCTGCAGAAGGGGACAATGATCCTGAATACCTTTACCGGCAAAACCGAGAGGGTGGGGCGTATCGTGGAGATGCACGCTGATGACCGGAAGGAACTCGAGGAAGCGCAGGCCGGAGATATTGTGGCCCTGCTGGGACTCAAGAACGTCCAGACGGGGCACACCCTTTGCGATGAAAAGAATCCGGCTACCCTGGAGCCGATGGTCTTTCCGGATCCCGTGATCTCGATGGCAGTTGCTCCTTCGGAGGTGGGGCAGGCAGATAAGCTCGGAGTGGCGCTTGCCAAGATGATGAAGGAAGATCCGTCTTTCCGGGTTGAGACTGATCAGGACAGTGGTGAGACCGTACTCAAGGGGATGGGTGAGCTGCACCTTGATATCAAGGTAGACATTCTCAAGCGGACCTATGGGGTTGAAACGGTTGTAGGTGCCCCGCAGGTTGCCTATCGCGAGACCATCACGAAGCAGATTGACGACTCCTATACGCATAAGAAGCAGAGTGGAGGATCGGGGCAGTACGCTAAGATCGATTTCACGCTGGAGCCGCTGGAACCGGGTTCGGGGTTCGAATTCGACTCCAAGGTGGTGGGTGGAAATGTACCCAAGGAGTTCATCCCTGCAGTGGAGAAGGGATTCCGGAAATCATTCGAAAAGGGCGTGCTGGCAGGATTCCCCTGCCTCGATTTCAAGGTAACTCTTTCGGATGGAGGACACCACTCGGTGGATTCGTCGGCGGTTGCTTTCGAACTGGCAGCCAAGGCTGCCTATCGACATTCCATTCCCAAGGCCGGTCCGCAGCTCCTGGAGCCAATTATGAAGCTGGATGTCTTCACGCCTGAGGACAATGTCGGCGACGTGATTGGTGATTTGAATCGCAGGAGGGGCATGATTCATGCGCAGGACCGTGCCCCAACCGGCATCCGGATCAAGGCGGAGGCGCCACTGGGAGAGATGTTTGGATATATCGGGGACTTAAGGACGATGACCTCGGGGCGGGGACAGTTTTCCATGGAGTTCTCTCACTATACGGCTGCACCAAAGGGGATTGCGGAGGAGGTGATCAAGAAGGTTGAGGAGGAGAAGGCGGCCAAGGCCAAGTAGGAGAGGGAATAAATCCGCGTATTTTATTCGCCTCGGTCCCGGGGTGATGGTGTAGCGCCTTGACCGGATGGCGCAGTTGCACGACTCAAGACGATGATTCGTCCTGGAGGCCGGCTAGCCTGTCGACTAGGTGCTGGTGAATGACGTCACCGACTGTTTTCGGCTCAGGGAGCTGGGGGGACTCGTGATGGAGGCAAGTGGTAGTGACTCCCTCGATGCCGCAAGGGGTGATATTTAGGAAGGGAGGGAGAGAGAGGGGGCTGACATTAAGGGCGAAACCATGCATGGTGACCCATTTGCGTACTCCGACCCCTATGCTGGCGATTTTCCGCTCTTCAGCCCATACTCCGGTGAGACCTTCCCGGGTGTGGGCCACGACGCCAAAGTCGGACAGGGTGTTAACCAGAACTTCCTCGAGGAGTCGGAGGTAGGCATGGAGGTCCCGTCCGTAGTTCCTGAGATTGAGGATGGGATAACCGACGAGTTGCCCCGGTCCATGATAGGTAGCCTGTCCTCCGCGGTTGATCTCAAATACCGGGTGGGGCAGGTGGGGAGCCTGTCCCAGGCTGCTCTGGTCACGGGTTCTTCCGATAGTGTAAACCGGAGAGTGCTCCATCAGGAAAAGAGCCTCGGAGGCGTCGCCCGACTGGATTTTTCTGACGCGCTCCTCCTGAAGTTTCAGTCCGTCCTCAAAGGGGACATCGGATCCTAGCCACTGGGCAATCATACGGTGGAGGGGATAGGGAAAGTCATTAACGATGCCTAGATCCGGGCTCTGGGAAGTGCGGACTGCTTCAGGGGATCAGAGGCAAAGAGGTGGGCGAGGGCGATTGCGAGAGCGTCTGCTGCGTCGTGGGGAGGAGTTTCGTTCAGTCCAAGAATGGCACGGACCATGAAGGCCACCTGCTGTTTGTCAGCGGACCCCCTCCCTACCACAGCTTGTTTGATTTTGCGGGGCGCATATTCATACACCGGCAGGCCATGGTCAGCGGCCGCGATCAGGGCAGAGGCTCGGGCAGCCCCCATTGAAATAGCGGTGCGGTGAGATTGGACGTAAATGATGCCCTCTACGGCTACCTCGTCCGGTTCCCATTTTTCAATGATGTTGCCGAGGCCTGTTCGGACTGCGGCCAACGCCTCAGATTGGGGCAGAGCACGAGGAAGGGAGATGACATCAAAAACGAGGGGGTGATGCGACTTGTGATCGCCTTCCACTACGGCGAAGCCGGTGTTTCGGATGGCAGGATCGATGGCAAGGATGCGCATGGCTGAGTCCTCACCCTAGAGTTAAATGGAGGATTCCTGAACCCTAAAGAATCCCGGAGGGGAAGAAGGTTATTTACGACGGCGTCCCGAAGGTCGGCGGGGTCGGCGGATTGGCCTGGCAGGCTTGTCATCCAGGAGTGCGGTGTAGGCGTAGTCGAAGCCGTCGAGTTTCTTCCGCTCGATTTTCTTATCGATGAAGCGCTCCACGGAAGTCGCAAAGTCCAGTTCGTCGGCTGTCAGAAGGGTAAAGGCATCTCCCTCCTGCTCGGCCCGGCCGGTTCGGCCGATACGATGAACATAATCTTCAGCATTCTCCGGAACCCTGTAATTGATTACGTGAGTAACATTGGAAATGTCAATTCCGCGAGCAGCTACATCGGTGGCGACGAGGACCTCGTAGGTTCCTTCCTTGAAGCCCTTGAGCGCTTTCATCCGGTCGGTCTGCTTTATGTCGGAATGCATAGCAGTGACTTTCTCGTGGCCCTTTTGCTTGAGGAGGGAGGCAACCGAGTCCGCTTCCTTGCGCGTCCGGGTGAAGATCATGACACTGTTGAAGTCGGTTCCTTCCAGAAGAGAGAGGAGCAGGTCATCTCTCTGGTTCATGGCGACAGGATAAAAGGCGTGCGTTACAGTGGAGGGAATCGCTCGCCGGGCGATTTCGACTTCTGCAGCATCCTTGAGACACCACTGGGCAAAGGTCTCGATTGCTGGTGGCATGGTAGCGGAAAAGAAAAGGGTTTGGCGCTCATCCCACGGGCAGAGGTTGACGATCTTGCGAACGTCGGGAAGAAAACCCATGTCCAGCATACGGTCGACTTCGTCCAGGATAAGCGTCTTCAGGTCGCTGAACCTCATGGGGCCGCGGTAGAACAGGTCAATAAGGCGTCCCGGAGTAGCGACCACAACATCAGCACCCCTTTCAAGTTGTTCAACTTGCTGGCCGTAACCAACTCCACCGTGCAGGAGGGCTACCCGGAAATCAGTATGTTTGCCGTAATGCTCGAACGACTCTGCTACCTGGTAGGCAAGTTCGCGGGTAGGTTCCAGAACAAGGCACTGAGGTCTTCCCAAGGGGGTAAGCTTGCTGAGAACGGGCAGGGCAAAGGCGGCAGTCTTTCCAGTGCCGGTCTGCGAGGCGCCAATGACATCACGATCTGCAAGGACGAGCGGGATCGCCTGTTCCTGAATCGGAGTGGGATTTGTATAACCGGACTCTTCAATGGCCTTCAAGACCTCTTCCGAGAGCCCAAGCTCCGCAAATGACATTGTGTTAGGTAGAGGCAGCTGAGAATGGGGTCAAGGGCAATGCCCGGTGTCTTGATAAGAGAATTGTATGATTAGTGCGGAACATCTGGCCAATCCAGATTGATCACGTTAGAGTTCAGTGCGATGTCGGACCTTTTGCAGTATGGGGGGCCAGTTCTCTGGCTACAGGCGATCCTCGCGTTTCTCGCAATTGTCTACATTATTGAGCGCTTCCTCTATTTTCACAGTGTTCGCGTCAACGTTGCTGATTTTCTTCTGGGTATTTCGAACCACTTGCGACGGAAGGCATTTGCGGAAGCAATCCAGGAGTCCGATCGGTTACCAGGGCCTGTGGGCCGGGTAGCGCACAGTGTGCTGATTCGGCATCACATGGAGCGTAAGGATCTGAGTGCGGTTGCGGATGAGGCAGTGTGCATTGAGGTGCCCAGAATTGAGAAGAATTTGCGGGCGCTGCTCGGAATTGCCTTGATTGCGCCTCTGGCCGGGTTGCTTGGAACTGCGCTTGGCTTGATGGACGTGTTTACGGAAGTGAATGAGGCTGAAGGAGAGATTGCTTACGCTAGTCTTGCGGAGGGGATTTTCCAGAGTCTGGTGACAACTGCAGCAGGGCTCTGCATCGCGACCTGTGCCTATATCTTTTATCTCACCATGCTGGGGAAGGCAAAGCGGGTACTTTATCGATTGCAACGCACGGGAATCGAGGTGGTTAATCTCATAGTCGATGCACGTTCCAGTTCGGAGATCGTTTCCTTCCGGGCAGAGGTCGAGGCGCAGCAGGAAAAACAGCAGGGATCACGTAGCGGAGAATCGTGAGATCGAGGCTATCACTTCCAGAGAAGCCTTCCGCTCTTTATCTCCTGGCGGTCTTGGATCTCCTTGTGGTTCTCCTGATCTTTTTTGCGCTTATTCCGGCAGTTGCGCAGCAGGCGGGGATGCCTTTGAATAAGATGAAATTCAGCTCGCGAATGGATACCATTGCGCCGGGGAAGCGCGTGAGCCTGTTTGGTCGTGGCGGAATACATCCCCGGTTTCACCTGGGGAGGAATCAGATCGAATTCGAAGACCTGGCTGGGGAGTTGATTCGCCTCAAGGAAGAGAGAGGGATCGAGGTTCTGGTGGCTGTATTGGATCAGGATATGAAGTTTGCTCTGCTGAGTCAGTTGGAGAGTATAGCAGATCAGGTGGGAATAGAGGTGATTCTGGGAGGACGGTTTGAGATGGAAAAGGTGGGCTTTCGGAACCTCAGGGACGACTCCTCTGAGGTTCCTGCATTGGAGACTCAAGATGAGTAGGTTAAAGGAGAAAGAGCCAGACCTGGTATTCAATTGGAGGCTGGGAAGTGGCTCCTTCCGGAGGACAATCGTTGCGGTGGTTCTCGCGGCAGTAATTTTTGCTACAGGAACCGTTCTTGTGCGGGTGGAAGGTTCAGAACAGGTCCGGGGGCGCCGGGAGGCGGCACGAATGACGGTTTTGATACCCGGAAGTGAAGCTTCCAAGCGTTGGTTGTCCTGGGCCCGGCAGGAGGCGCCCGGCATGGACCGGTGGGAACTGGAATTCAATGGAAGGCTGGAGAGTCGGATGAAAGAACTGGAGACGGCCCTGCTCAGAGAGACAAGGCACGAGGCTCTTCTATATCCACCGGAAGGGATACCGCGTCAGAGTCCATTGCCCCCTATCATTGATCCGGATCGCCCCGCCCTTCCCCAGGTGATTCGTGATGCGGTGGAGAGCAGGAGGAGCGGAATGATGATCGAGGGTCAGATCACGACAGAGATTGATGAGTCTCTCCGGGAACGCTGGAGTGGTTCCTCCCCGCATTCGGTTTCGGGTCTGCTAGCGAGGGAAGGCCATGAAGTCAAAGGCCTGCGATTGCGTGACTTTCTCGGCTTGGATCGGAGATTTCTTGTCAGTGTAAACAACCGAGGTGAGATCGAAACATGTCAGCTTCTAAACCCTGAGGAGCATGAACTCGATGAACTGCTTGCCAGATGGTTGAGGCGTCAGGGTTTGAAGCCAGGGAAAGAGGATCTGCTTTGGGGGAAAATCCGTGTTCAAGTGCGAGGTTTGCCAGCAGGGAAGGATGAAGCCGGGGAGGACTGATATGATCGAAATTAATTGGCCACAGTTATTCACGGTGATCCTGTTCATCACGGTAGCAGTTGTGGGTATTGAAGGTTTTTTTGGGAGAATGCGGGAGAGGCGGATCGGTAGTTCCATACGTCGGAATCTCCTTCGATGTCGTATCTGCGGAAGGTCATATAAAAAGGAGGGGAGAGGGAAGGAGATCCAGCATTGCCCGGAATGTGCGAGCCCTAATATCTGTGGACGGGACCGCCGATTGGGATGAGACTTGCGAAAATGGGTTCTTCGGTTTAGGGAAGTTCTGGTTCTTCAGGGCCGCGATGATCTTATGTCTGAACGCAGAGTTGTAGTGACCGGCATCGGTGCGATCAGTCCCCTGGGACATGATCTGGATAATACCTGGCAGGGGCTTAAGGAAGGACGGTCCGGGGTGGGAAGAATTGAGCAGTGCGATGCGTCGGAGTATCCCTGCCAGATTGCCGGAGAGGTCAAGGGATTCGACCCCAGGCCTTTTTATCTCAATCCAAAGGATGCTCGGCGCTCGGATCGTTATACACAGTTTGCTATTCCCGCTGCGCGGATGGCTCTCACCGATAGCGGGATGGATCCGGATGCGGTAGATAAAACCCGGGTGGGGGTGATGGTAGGAAGCGGAATCGGGGGGTTGCACACGCTGGTGGAGCAACACACCGTATTAATGGAGAAGGGGGCATCTCGTGTCAGTCCTTTCGTGATCCCGATGATGATCGCTAATATCGCGACCGGAATGATTTCCATGGAGTATGGATTTGGAGGTCCCAACATGGCGATAGTGACTGCCTGTGCTACGGCAAATAACTCGGTAGGTGAGGCATGGCGTATTATCAAATTCGGCGATGCCGATGCTATCCTTGCAGGGGGGGCGGAGGCTTCGATCCGGGATATGGGCCTGGCCGGCTTCAGCAACATGCGAGCCCTGAGTTGTCGGAATGACGAACCGGAGCGTGCCTCTCGTCCATTTGACGTTGATCGTGATGGGTTCGTGATGGGAGAGGGTGCGGGGGTGGTCATGCTTGAGGAGTTGGATCATGCGCTGAAAAGGGGGGCGCAGATCTACGCCGAACTGGCAGGTTATGGTGTGAGTGCAGATGCCCATCATCTCAGTGCGCCCTCACCGGATGGGACCGGTCCCGCCCGGGCCATGCAGATGGCAATGAAGCATGCAAAGATAAATCCTGATGAAATCGACTATCTGAATGCGCATGGAACATCCACCCCGCTGGGGGATATTGCCGAGACCAGGGCGATCAAGGTAGCCTGCGGGAATCACGCTACCAGCGGATTGGCGGTGAGTTCTACAAAGTCAATGACGGGGCACCTCCTTGGGGCTGCCGGAGCTGTTGAGCTTGCCGCCTGTATCATGGCGGTGCGGGAGGGAATTATCCCTCCCACCATCAATCTGGAGAATCAGGACCCGGAGTGTGATCTGGACTATGTGGCCAATGAGGCGCGGGAAGCCAGAGTCAAGGTAGCAGCCAGTAATGGCTTCGGTTTTGGAGGTCACAATGCCACCCTGATTGTCAAGGCGTTTGACAGGTAGGGAAGGGGGCTCTGGGCTCCGGCCTTTAATTCGCTTTCAGAGGAGAAAGCGAATACCGAATTCCAAGGGCGTATTTTCAGGAAGGATCTTCCCGGGATTTCTCAGCTGCCACTGCGGCCCTGCGCTCCTCCATTTTCTTTTCCGCTGCCTCTGAGATATAGCGCCAGCGAACACGGTTACGTTTGATAGCACTCCGGGCTTTACGCACTTTGCGTTGGGTAGGGGTTTCGAAGGCTCGCCGGCGCCGCATTTCCTCAATAATGCCCTCTGTGTCGAGCTTGCTCTTCAATCGCTTGAGTGCCCGGTCGACGGATTCGCCCTTCTTTACCTCGATGCCGCGCTCGTGACTGTTTTCCATGAGTAGTTGGAGATTTGCTCCCCCTTTTCAGTAGGGGGCGCGGAGCCTAGTGAGGCCCATCCAGACCGTCAAGCGGAGATTTTAGCCCTTAACGGTGGTATTTCGAGAGAGAAACCCGTTCAGAAGGGGCCCCTTTTGCCCCTAGCCCTGACGACCACAGCACGCCTTGTATTTTTTCCCAGATCCGCAGGGA
>Ga0163180_10000859_pt1 | contig 17430 bp, 24 predicted proteins | sample AtlANTMetagenome_2_FD_109647 | JGI IMG/M metagenome (GOLD analysis project Ga0163180, IMG submission 109647) | Marine eukaryotic phytoplankton communities from the Atlantic Ocean - Atlantic ANT 4 Metagenome | ecosystem: Environmental > Aquatic > Marine > Oceanic | place: North Atlantic Ocean...
ATTCTTCTCATCTAGATGATCAAATCGCATTACTTATAATATGGTTCGGTTTTATTTAGCTACCGAAGGTTAGAGTAGCAGCTCCGTTGGTGTACTTCTGTTCAGCACCCTTACTGGTGTTAAGAACACAACGATACTTGTAACCGTTGAGTGTAGTACCTGCAAGTCCACTGTAAGCAAGTGTTGCTGTAGTGAAGTCTGCATATGTGATACCAGTGTCAAGACCATTAGCACCACCAACAATATCTACCCAACGAGTAGTTGCAGTTGCTGTCTGTCTCTGCCACTTGTACTGCTTTGTACCAGACTGATCGACTGTGAAGGCAGCAACGAATGTTCCTGCACCAGAAGATGAGGTGGAGTTAGCAGGTTGTGTACCAACTGTAATAGTTTCTAGTACATCTGCTGCGAGAGTATCGTCAGTGAAGTCACCAGAAGTTCCAGCTGCAACTTTAAGAGGAACGATGCACTCTGCTTTATGCCTAGTGTCACCATTGTGTGTTTGATATGTGCGATACTGCCACCATCCTGGACCTGAGATACCACGAGTCTTGTTAGACGCAATGCTATCTTCAGTTGTATCTACAAATACTAATTCGTAAGATACGGAGTCTCCTCCAAGTATAACGTACTCAGCCACTGCCTTTGGTGGTGTCCTTTTGATTACACTAGCAGCAGCAACAGTTGCTGTACTACCTGCATATGCTTTATGCAATTCGATTGCAGTTGTACTTGTTACTTGCTTGACAATGTATGCGACACTACTAATAACTAGCACGTCACCTACTACTACGCTATCTCCTGCATTCTTAGTCACAGTAGCGTCTCCATTCGTGACTCCTATTGTGTTAGAGAATGCAGCTGCGTCAACTGTTCCTACGACTGACATTTTAATTCCTCTTAAAGATTTTGTTATCCTATTATTTATTTATAATTTATCGAGCCTTGATTGCCTTTGAGACTTGCTCAAACAACTTGTCATCAGCATCAGTCTTAGTAAGTTTGACTGCTTTGCCTATGATCTTAAGGCAGATATCTATTAATTTCTCTCCGAGCTCTGCGTCATCGGGGATCTTATCGACAGCATCTGATATGATTTTTGATGCGATTGGAAGTAAAAAACCTAACATGATAATAACTATAGTTAACTAATCTATATAGGCTTCCGACCCCATCATTTTATCTCTTGTGGCAATACTTAACTGGTACATCTTCTCATGTAAGGTGTCTCTTGCTATTGGCCAAGAGTCATATGGGTGTTTGTTTGGTATATATTTGTATCTTTTATCAAACCATTCATCGTATGGAACTTTGTCTGGTGCAGCGTATGTCATTAATCAGCTTTAAATTTCTTGTTTTTCATATAACCCCACTTACCTTTGTGTAATGCTCTTACACCTTTGGGGTTCTTGATAGCATTCTTCTGTTTCTCTTTGGCATCAGCATCCTTAGCCATAAATTCCTTGTACCTTTTCTTACCGTACTTAGATTTATACTTGGTTTCTTTAGCCTTTACTTTTTCTTGTGCGTAGGATTTAAGCCTATCGGCAGCAGCATCGTTATCCCACTCTAGGATTGCTGTCACCTTCTTGCCTCCTTCTTTTTCTTATCATAGTCAGCAGTTGCTTGGAGCATCTTCTTCTTGAGATTATCCTTTGCTTTGGTAGTCTTACTATGAGCAGTAGAACCTACAGATGCAGGTAGAGCAGCACCTGTTACTGCAACCTCTTCGATTGGTTCGATTTCTATATCAACTCTAGCATCATATCCATCAGGGACACGAGACTTTGCTAGTGCGAGAGATTCTTTCTGTAACTTATCTCTTCTCTTGATGACTGCACCTCGTACTTTTCTTCTATACTTAAGATATCTGTCATCTTTATTGTTGTGTTTACCGTCGTTGTTGATGTCAGAATCTTCTTTACCGACGGGATCTAATTTTTCGGACATAAGATCCTCCTTCTTTGGATTAATCATGATACCTTTTTTGACTTTGGTCCCGCCTTTCATAATAGCAGGTTGATGGTCCTTGTCACGACGATCATTCTTATTTAGTAATGTCTGTTGTGCTCTGGAACTCATTTGTTTTCCTCCATTGCTTTACGCCAATCATAACTCTCTCCCATACGTCTTGCAACATTACGGGAACCACGAGAAACACTACGGGCAATCTTACCAACGACTTTCTTGATACCAGCTTTTAAACCACCACCTGATTTAGCAGGTGATGAACCGCTACTGGAGCTACTAGAACCTGCAGTACGAGATGAACCTGAGACATAACTGTTACCAGTTACACTAGATTTTCCGTCTGTACTAGAACTAGATGTTGTAGATGAACTGGACTTCTTCTTAGCAGATGCACGAGCATCTTTATATCCAGACTTAAAGTCTGATCCAGCTTTCTTAGCAGCACCACCCACCTTACTAGCAACGTTAACTGCTTTACCTGCAGCTTTACCTGCTTGATATGGTACTTTCTTTAACCCCTTCTTAACAGCTGAACCTGCACTCTTAAGTGCTGACTTCATTTTCTCTGCACGAGAAGGACCAGAGTTGTCTTTACTGCCTTGCTTGTCTTGTAATGTTTTACGAGCAATGGCACCTGCATCTCTTGGTTTGTCTTTCTTTGGTGCTTGTACTGCAACATTAGGGAATGCTGAATGCTTTGATGGTGCTTCTGTTAACAACTCTATGCCATCTATAGCTTCGAGTGCTTCATTAAGTAAACCTTCATCCAACTCTTCTAATGCTTCTACAAATAATGTTTCGAGTTCTTCGAAACTAATCTCATCTATGTATGCATCATCTAGGTCGATGTATCTTTCGATAAGATCATCGATAGTCTCTTCACCAAGTCTTTTCTTTTTCTGTGCAGTGTATAAACGAGATGCTTGACCTGCTTTAGCCTTTGCCTTCTCTTTATTACCTGCTGCTGCTGCCTTTCCTCTCTCTACATCTGCTTTCTTAGATGCTTTCAGTGCGAGGTCAGCAGAGATTTCTGTAATAGTGTCCTCTTTGACATGATCTGCCTTCTTGTAGACAGATTCACCCTTCTTGTTCTTCATGCCTTTCTTATAGTTCTGCCATGCAGGAGTGTTACCTTTCTTATCAGCGTTAGTAACAGTCATAGCTTCCAACATAGATCTATGCAAGTCATCTATATCAATAGACTCCTTAGGACCTTGTACACCTATGTCTTCTGCATACTTAGCAGTCTTCTCTCCTTTCTTACCTACTACAATGTAACGACCATCAGACTTACGACCAGTGATAACCATTGATTGTCCACCAGGTGAGATAACTCTACCGATGTTACGATCATCAGGTGACTGACGCTTGTTCTTATCGATCACTGTTTTCTCGATAGGAAATCCACCATACCCTTCGAAAGTATCTTGGATAGGTGACTCATCGATGATCTTAATGATCTTATCAACTGTCTCCTGCATACGTTGGGAGGGAGCTTGTGACTCTCTGTCAACATGTTTTAGGATTGTCATCTGCTCATCAAGGGTATAACCCATGAGTTCTGCAGACACTTTGATATCAGTTGTCATTGCTTTTTAGTAGTCCGTAACTATTATTTAGGTGTTGCAACCTTTCTAAAGTCGGAAAACTTAACTCCGAACTTAGTTGTTGCTTGTCCAGGTGTCATGTCCTGTACTGCTTGACGATATTTATCTGTACCAACCTTCCAATCATTTCCTGATCCATCATCTGCAGAGAAGTTAGATTGATCTGCTCTTGGTTTAGCAGCATCTGTAACTTCTGTTACATGATGCAACCATGTGCGGAACTCATCACCATACTCATCCTTAAGGATGACATAGTTACTACCACGGTGAACAATATGTCCACGGATACCAGTGTCATCATACTCTACTAATGTACCTACCTCAAAGATCTCTTCTTCGATGTAGTGTTCTCTTAATTCTTCTTGGTTTAGTTTAGGTGCAAACAACCATGACTCTGTTTTTGCTTTCTCTTGCTTGGCTTTTGCCTTCTTGAGTTTCTCAGGTGGTGTCATACCTGCTTTAACATCTGCCATTAATTTTAGAGAGTGTGCCTTACTAAAACCTTTAGGCATACCGAGATGGAAATTATCATGGTCATCACCTGACGCATGTTTCCTCTGATCTGATGCTGAAAGTCTTTCTACATGGTCTTCGGAGTCTTTATTTCTTGCTCCTCCAGACTTGATATTAATACTCTTAAAGTTATAGTGCTTACCGTTATACTTGTCAGTTAACTTCTGAAATTCTTTTACACGATCATCACCTACTACCATAGTAACATGTTCATGCCCCTCATCATTAATATCACGAAGGATATCAAAGATATTTCTATGCTGTTCAGAATTTTGGATCTTATCCTTATGATTCTTAAACATCTTACGCATGTGATCAACCTTTTGATCAGCACTTAGAGGGTTTTTCTTATGATCCTGTGTCCTACTAGGATAGATCCTGTAGTTACCAGAGTCACCACCTGCTTTCTGCACAGCATCAAGCATCTTACCATGACCTGCATGTGGTGGATTAAATCTACCGAAGGTTATAGCAACATGTTTGTCTGCAGCCTGCCTTTCCGCTTTACCATTACCTGTAGGTTTGGCTTTCGGATTGGTTTTCTTGGTAGCATCGTATGCTTCAGTTATAAAGACGTGAAATGTTAACATTTATCCCCAATTTTTTGCAACGGTGAAGTTAGCACGACTGAACTCTAATCTATCGACCAGTTTCATAGCAGTACCATTTTTAATAGCAACGAATCCCTCAGGACTTGTTACTCGGTACCCATCTTCATCCTCTATGAACGTACCAATGCCTTCTACCTTTTGTAATCTGTTAATGACGATGTTTTTAGCAGTCATCAGTGATGTAAAGGCATTCATAGCATTATGTATGGCAGTTTTGTTACTATTTAGGTAATTAATTGTCTGTCGTTTCTTTTCTTGCCATTGTTTCTTTGCTTTCTCGGTCTTCTTCTTATCTATTTCCATGTCAAAGCGTCCTGACACAAAGGTAACAAACCCCCTAAGCATAATAGCAGAGGATGATGGAACGTTACCACTACGAACTACTTGGTTAAAGTACATCTTAAACATTGCAGTGTATTCGAATGGTTTCTTACCACCTAAGAGGTCAAGAAAGTTCCTACCCTTAGTCATGCTAGTCTTAGCAGAATTTATATTCTTATTAACTGCTGCTTTCTCCATAGCAGTTAGAGTAACATCCTTACCTGTAGTCTGGAAGTCTGAAGATAATACTGCTACATCAGGTACACCTTGTAGTCCTGCTACGTTTGCACCAAAGGATGCAGTTGCTTCTGGTAATGTTGTTCCACTATATGTTGTATGAAATACTATACCCAACTTTGATGCAGCAACCTTATTACCTAGTTCACTACCTTCTTGTGCAAAGTATGTAATAGTATTAGGTCTAAATTTATATCCACTTACACCACCCATCTTGGCTAGACCAGGAGTCTGTGTGTACAGTAGATCACCTTGGAGAATACCTGAGATAGGTAGTTTCTTAAGTTCTGATAAACATTTCTTTAGGATACCATTGATAGGACCAGGATAATGATGATCCACATCTGCCTCAGAGAACGCTGCTTTAGGTACCTTATTAAATACTGACTTGGTTCCTACAAAGAATAGTCCTGTCTCTGGATCAGTACCACATACAATAGCAGGTGCACCGTCCCATTTAGTCGTGATCCTAGTACCTGTAACCTGTGTCCCTAGCATGTCACGAAGAGACTCTAAAAATCTTATAGCATTAAGACCACCTGCATATCCAGTATTGATAAGTTCATCCTCTAGGTGTTCTAGGTGTGTGTTCTTACTCATGTCTTTATTATACCCTCTCTACGTTGGATCTGTTCTGGATAAAGTCCAGTGGATAAATTGCCACACGAGCACCACTATAGCGTGTACCGTCAACATCAAAACCCCTTCCTGCTCTGTATGTGGCACCTAGAACTGGTCGGTATCCGTCTTGATCGTTTGAGTGTATAGCATTCCCATTCCATCTGGTATGCTCACTGAAAGTAAATGAGTAGGTTGATTCCATTTGTCTGGTCAACACAGCATTACCTTGCCCAATGACATGGACATTATCAATACTAAAAGCACTACCATAGCTAGGACCATAAATTGATTGCATCATTAGAGTACCATCTGATACTAATTTATACACTGGATTTGTTAATCGTTCCTCTACAATACGTTCTGAAACTACCCTAAAGAACTCTTGCACCTCAGGATTATCATAGATTAATCTTGGTTGTGCTTGTGAACCTGCTCTCGAAGTCAGACCACCATACTGTTGGTATGCTCTAGCACCACCTGCCTTCTTGTGTGATATAAAGAGAACCTTATTACCTCTAGAGTTTACAATAGCAAAGTCTGCTTTAGCTTCTCTACCGTTAACTTTCTCAGTCACATTGACTGCACCTACACAGTCCTGTATAGTACCAGTGGGTGTGTTGATTGTGATGGCACCTATCTCTCTGACTATTTCACTAAGTCTTTCATTCAGATGATCCATAGCAGCAGTCTCAGCAGCAAGTACATTTGATCTAGTTGGTTTACGAATTTTATTAAGAGCAACATACCCTGTCCTACCACGGCTAGTGACTTTGGCCACCATCAATCTACCAATAGTTTCCTGCCTATTAGATGCTAGAGTAAGTGATTCACCTGATGGTAACACACCATGGGAACTCTGCTTATTTAAGGTATAGAAAGTTGCTTCTAAGTTATTCTCAATAACTAATTCCAAATCTTGCCAACTACTATTGTTAGCAACATACCTATTAAACGAACTCTCTCCTGAGGTAGTGGCACTTGATAGAACTGCCATAAAAAAAAAGAGGGTATTACCCCTCTATTTATTGATGATAGGAAGGAGCATATCCTTCCTTCGGATCTTTTTGTTCAGACTTAAGTCTATTATATAACTCTTTGGTTTTTGTATCACTCTTACGGTGCATCCAAAGGTTCATTATAATAGTATCAAATTCTTCATTAGTTATCTTTAAGTCCATTCCTTACCTCATCTACAGTGTTTAAAAGTTCGGTAACCTGAACTAGGTTCTCGATGTTGTGTAAAATATCTGCAATATGTTTACTCACATACGGGGGTTCCGTCCTCGATGAAAAGGACAGTGCATTCCTGAGGTCTTCCTGTGCCTCTCTTAATGAATCTTCTACTTGTTGACTCAGTGCCATGATTGTCGTTCCAATGTCTAATGTTACCTGCGATAATAAAACAATTAGTTATTACTAACTGTACAAAGATAAAAGTTCTGATGATGCAGATAATATCATCATACCTCTTCGTGGTTTCGTCTTGGAAAGATCCGAGTGCGTACTTCCAGATCTTCCACACTTCACCCATCATACCCAGTACTTATATAATGTATATATTACACCAATTAGTACGATGGTAGCGAGTGCACCCATTACATAAATCAAATGTCTCCCTCCTTACGGTTCTCTGATTCTTCGATTGAGAACTCACCACCAGGATATCTAGCAGCAAGTTTAAGTGAGTTGGTATAGAACACTTCATCCAAACGGATATCAAGTGCCCTTGCTGCACACGCAGCATACCATAGTACATCACCTAACTCTTTAATAAGATGCTCTTTGTTGGCATCGTTCCAAGGTTTCCCTTGGTACTTCATCTTCTTAACGATCTCACAGAACTCACCTGCTTCAGCAGTTAGTCCTTGAGATGCAGTATCTAAACGAGCAATATCACATCCCTGTTCAGATAGTTGTCTCAACCTATCAATGTATTGTATCTTATCTTTGCTTTCATTAGAACAAGTCTTGTCTTGGAAGTCCATGTACTTGTCTAAGTCTATCTGAAACTTAGTCTTGTCCTTCTTCTTCTTTTCATTATCCTTAATTTTCTCTGCTGCTTGCCATGCAGTAAACCCTTTCTGTTTGATAAACTCTTCTGGAGTTTTAGGTGTTTCATCTGCAATCTTCTTAGCACCTTCTGCCATATCATCTTTGGCATCCTGTGCAGAATTGTTCATACTCTCTGCAACTTTCTGTGCATTGTCAGTTGATGCAGGGTCAAAGGGTACAGGACCAGGTACTTCATTTTCGTGGTCGTGGTCATGTCCATGACCGTGGGAATGGTTCTTGCTCATATCTTAAATGAATCGAATTTGGTGGCGGTCTTGGCAATCTCTAAGACCTCTTCTTCACTACCTGAGTCGGTAAGTTGCTGCTGTTCACAATCATACAGCTTCATTTTTGATCTGTCAATACCTATGACAAATCTTTTGTGAACTGTTGGATCATTATAACGGTTCTTTAGTTGTTTAACCATTATTTGATTTACTCCCTCGAGCTCCTCTGTACTAATAAGAGCAAGCATGAGGTCAGCAGTAGCAGGGAGACCAAAGGATTCGGAGGTATCAGTAAGATCCACATCAGAACTACCATATCCAGAACGAGTAGTCTGAGTAGCTGAGACGATTGGGACATTTGCTTCCACCGCAAGACCCCTAAGTTCCTCAGCAATTGCTTTAACGAACGTGTAAGAATTAACAATTGTATTTTTATAACGAGATGACGAACATATATTAAGGTAATCTATGAATATAATATCAGGACTAAACCCTTTCTTCATTGCTAACTCATTGATCAGTGCCTTAAAATGACCAACATGAGCAGATGCAGTTGGGTATTCCTTAATGATAAGTCTGCCTTGTGTCTTTTTATTTAGCTTGTCTATCTTAGACCTAAATTGTGCCTTACTAAAGAGTGGATCTTGGAGTTGTTGGATAGGTACATTAAGTAAATTAGCATCTATCCTTTCTGCAATTTTCTCTTCAGCCATCTCCAAGGTAATATAAAGAACGTTCTTACCTTGGAGTAAACTAGCACTAGCACAATGACACATAAACAAAGACTTACCCACACCAGTACCTGCAAGAGCAATGTTGAGAGTCTTGTTAGGAAGACCACCTTTTGTAATCTTGTTGAGGAGTTCCAGATCGAACGGAATCTTTTCTTCGACGGTGTGGTAGAAGTCGTATCTTTCGTCTGCGTCTTTAATATAATCGTGTCCAACTGTGTCATCGAAACTTGTACCCAATGCTTCCGACATTATATGTGGAATAGCATCCTTACTTTGTGTCTTATCCTGACCGTCAGCAATCTTAATACTATCCATGAGAGCAAGGTAGATAGCACGTTCCTTACACCACTTCTCTGTTGTATCTAACAACCAATCCTTATTATAATGATCTCTATCAATCCTATTATCTAGGAAATCTTCGATGTCCTTAATGATTTCTTCACTTATATCTCTCCTCTTCTCTACCTCAATCTTAAGTGCCTGAGGTTCAGGCATTGCAGAGAACTCCTGTACATACTCTTGTACAGCAGTAAACAAAACCTTATTATTAATGGTGTCAAAATAATCATCCTTAAGGAAAGGCATGACTTGCCTACAATAATTCTCATCAAGGATGAGTTTACTGAGGGTGATCTCTTCGATCTTTTGCATTAGAGGTAGTGTAAATAAGTGCTGACCACCCACTTGTCATGAGACAGGGGTGCTTTTCCTGAGTGAGGGAACATCCATGTGGGAGGGAAGACTAAAGCACTACCCTCCTTTGGTTGGACGTTAAAATCTATACTATCAAAGCATGTTTCTCCACCTTTGTCAACGTCATTAAGATAAAAGAACAAGGCAAGGAATCTTCTAGCACTATCATGGTTACCCACATCCACATGTAGATCAAACCTATCATTCCTTTCTTTATCGTAGTGCTTGAGTTTAACTTGCTCAAATGAATTTTCTATTGGCCAGAAGTCTTTACAATTGACCTCTGCCATATAGATCTCAGAGAGACGCTTGATATATTGGATCAATTGTTGATGAATCTTAACCCATTCATCCTTAGGATTTTCTTTCTCGATCTCATGGGTAATGTTAAACATATTCCATTGAGGTCTACCCTTCTGCTCCCACCTTTCTAGTTCAGTTTTCTTTCCTAGATCAATGATATTACGACAGAGACTGGGATCTAATGCCAGAGGGTAGTGTCTGACATAATCTTTAAGATCCATATCCAAACTCCTTATCAGCAACTTCATCTAGTGCTTGTAGAACTTCGGGTGTGAAATATTTCTCTGGGTTACTCAAGATTTGTTTAGGATATAGATTAACTTCTCCCATCTTATATCTGTTACCTATTCTTGTAAACACTCCGTGTTTTTCTCCTAACTCAAGAAGACCATAATACTTATCAAGTCCTCTCTCATCATAGAATAGTCTTGATTCTATCTTAGCATTCTCTTTGGTGAACCTAGACTTCTTAGTCTCACATTTGATAATGTTACCGATCACATCCTTACCATCTTTCTCTTTAGATTTGCTGAGGTATATGATAGTAGATGCTGCATACTTAAGACCACTACCACCACCCATCTCTTTCATAGGTACATAAGCACCCACTACATCATAGGTATGGTTGGTAACAATCATTGGTACATTTGCTTTACCTAATTTGAGAGTAAGAACTCTGAAGATAGACTTAACAACCTGTGCTCTAGTCATGTCACGAGTATCTTTACCTGCTTCAGTATCTTCTACCTCTTTACTGGTAGATAACATACCAAGACTATCCAACACAAACATCAATGGTTTACGTTCTTCTTCTTTCTGTGCCAGATACTTATCAATAATCTTAATTGCTTGCTGACGAAACTCCTGTACAGTTACAACAGGTACAATCATCATACGATTAGAATCTATATTACGATTCTCAATCATCTCTTTACTTATAGCACTTTCAGACTCAAAGTAAATAACCCCACCATCACTATTGTCGTTGAGGAAAGACTGTACAATCCCAAGACAAAAATAAGTTTTGCCTGTACTCGACTCACCTGCGAGAGCTGTGATCTTGTTCCCTGGAACTCCACCTTTGATGCTTCCTGAGACAAGAGCGTTAAAGAGGTAACTGCCCGTGTCGATAAAATTATTTGTGTCACCAGAAGCGACACCATCACTAACGATACTAGCGTATTCATTACCTATTTCTCCTGCTATGTCCTGTAAAAATGAACTTGTCATCCGAAAATGTGCTCCAATGTAACTTGTTTTTCTGGTGTCCACCCAATCGCATCGAGGATACCCTTAATGGGAGACAAGAAACTCTTGTCAAATTGTACCTCATAATCCACTGATCCGTCAAGTTCGAACTCGGTTGGAAGAGTCTGGAAGAATGAGATAACATTCTCTCCTATGCGATTAGGTTTACGAAGGTAAAGGTATTTGATCTTCTCACCCTCTTGGATGAAAGGAAACTTGTTTTGTATCTTATGCTTCTTCACATAATGATTATAAAGTAAAGATCCACGAACGTGTATAGGACACCCCTTACCATATATGTCCTTGGTGGATGTAAACTTTTCTATGTTATTGCAACTACGAGGGAATGAGATATCCTCTAGTGGCATAGACTCAAACTTCTTTCTAAATTGTGAAATGAATATCTGCACATCAGATTCTTGTTTGGTCATGACCAACTCAAGTGCTTCTTTAATAGCACCTCTGCATGGCATGGGTGTGGAAGACTTAACTGCTTCGATACCCATCATCTTTAGTTTAGGTTCAGCATACTGAACACCCTCACTATTCCATACATTTAAGATGTATCGTTTCTTGGCAGTCCATATACCTTTGTTGGCAATGTTCTCCCTCTTCATGACCATCTTCTGAGAGTATGCATTTACATAGGTGGCCAACTCCTCGTAAGAATTCTCGATATACTTCTCAAATTCCACATCACACACCTTCTCAAGGAACCTAAGTGTGCTTTGATCGCTTTTCTCTCTGTTCTGGAATACCTTCTCCACAAGAGGACCAAGGTGCAAGTAAATGCTATCGGTGTCAGAAGCAATAACGTAATCATAATCATCAGTCTTTAATAATTTGTTGAGATAAGTATTCATCTTGTTCTCTATCCATCTGATAGAGACCTGACCAGACAATGTAATTGCCTCAGCATTAGCAAGATTGTAATACCTAAAGTATTGGTTACCAATAGCACCATAGGCAGAGTTCAGTTGGATCTTCCTCGCCATCTGGATGTTATTAAACTTAGAAATATCTTTCCTAAGTTTATCGGAAGGAGAACTTTCATAGTCCTTCTTCGCTTGTATCATCTTCTTCTTATAGATCGTACGTTCATCGTAGATCCTTTGCATTATTTCTGGGAGGAAGCCGTGGATGTCCCGTCTGTACTGTGCTCCGTTGGCACACACTGCAAAATCTCCAGAGATTTGTACATCTCTATTGAGCAGTCCTTCGACGGAAGCGGTTGGGTGTCTTCTCTCAACAAGGGTTTCGGGGGAGATGTTGTACTGCATGATGAGATGAGGGTACAGACTATTAAGGTCAAAACTGACGACCCAATCGTACATACCTGGTTTAGGTTCCTTGACGTAGGCACCTGCGTATTGTTCATTCTTACGTTCTCCTCTTTTCGGTGGGACAACAACGTTTCTCTTTTTAAGATCGTTGTATATTAATGTGTCCCACATTCGCACCTGTGAATACACATCAGACAAATTAACCTTAGCGTCATATGCTAAGGACAATGCTAACTCAATCAGTTTCATCTTGCCTTCCAACTGGTCAACAAGTTCCACGTCACGAATATTATATTCTACGAACTTCTGCCAATCACTTGTATAGAATGCTTTAAAGTTCTCATACTCACTGTGATCTAACTTGTTCTCACCTAGTTCGACTTCAGCAATATGATCCAGACGATAAGATGCTTGTGCTGAATAAGTAAACTTCTGATACAAATCAAGATAGTCAAGGACCGTAACACCTGCAATATTATATGCAAGTTGCTTACGACCCCTGATAACTATCTCCCGATCCAATACTCTGTTCCACGGAGACAGAGACTTCTTCCACTTCTCACCTAACACACGCTCGACCCTGCGACAAATGTATGGAATATCATACAAGTTGCAGTTCCATCCAGTAATGACATCAGGAGTTTCGGAGACCCACCACTTTAGGAAGTCCTCTAGCAACTCTGATTCTGTATTAAATAACCTGTACTCATGTTCCCCTTGGAACTCACGAGTACCCCAAGTAGTAATCTTCTTGGTGATGAGATTCTTCATCGTAATACAAAGCATCTCTTCACGACACTCCTCTACAGAAGGGAATCCATTATCACATGCAACCTCGATGTCAATCGTATAGATCTTCATCAGATCCATATCGAAATCAATCTCATCAGGAAATTTATCTGCTATGAATTGATATACAAATCTATCATACCCATGCACCTCTAGACCTTCCACATTCTCGTACTTCTCAATGAAAGAACGAGCATCCCTAGCTCCATCGAACCTTTTGGGATGAGCATACCGACCATCTAGAGTTTTATATTTTGACTTCTTGGTTTGATCCTGAGGTACAAAATATAACAGGGGTCTGATCTTCTCACGATAAGTGATGGCATCACCATCTTCATACCCTCGGTAAAGGATATCATCACCAAGAAGTAATACGTCTGTATAAAAACCCATTAAGTAAGTGCTCTGTACTTCTCCGCTATTTCAGGAGATGGATCAATTATAGTAAAAACATTGTCACTTGTCAAGAACAAGTCACGTTGATCCGTATGCAAAGGATACTTCTCTAATGCACCTTCCTTAGTGATCATCATGCAACCTTCTATCAAAATGGATGGTTCTTCATCCAATTCTGTCATCATTCCCATCAGGTGTATCAGGGGGTTTGATTGTAGTATTAGTATCTTTAGCATTTTCTTCTAGTAGTTCATTGTATTTGGACAGAAGGTTGTCATGTGGTTCATATATTAATGCAACCGAGGGTATCGGAACCATGATGTATGAATGTTTAGAAAGTGGCACATAGGTTTGGAACTCAACGTCCAAGTGATCTAAGTCCATTGACTCTCCTTCTTCTAATAGCATCGCTTTGTTAGGTTGTAGCGTAAGTGCATAGGCAAAGTCTAACTTGTAAGCAAGAGGTGTACCATCTTGGTTACGCATCTCCTTAACGTCAGCTATAACGTCCTCTCCGTTTTGCATTCTTACGACCCTTACGCTCATAGTCTTTCTCCATTAGTTGATTAAATGTTGTCTTTACTAAGTCAGTAAAGGATCTTCTTGCAGAGATATTCTTTTCCTCTGCGAGGATGTGTACCATCTGCATAAACTCTTCAGTATACTCAGGTGGTATGTCCACAGTTAGGGTTTCTGCCTTATCATTATACCGATGGCATAGGTTTACATACATGTTCATAGTGTTATTGGCAAACAAAAAGAGACCTCTGGGGTCTCTTTAGTTGTACATTATATATGTACGTTATTCAGATACAATTTTCAGTCCACCAGAAAGTTTTGCTTCCAATTTATGAAGATGTTCTAGCACATGGTCTAATTTAGTACTGAGTTCAGCAACAGAGTCAATAATCTGAACGTGCTGTGGATCTGAGTACTCAATATTAAATACACTTCCATCACTTCCCTCTGGATATGATGTAATTGTTACACCTTCTGTAGTGGGAGTGGGAACAGGAGTAGGTTTAGGATCTATTTGTAGATCGATATCTGAAGCTTTCATTTGTTCTTCTCTGCTAGGGTTTATGTTAGCACATTATTATGTAGGTGTCAATATTTAGAGATAGTCTTTACGAGCATGATGTTCTGGAACGATCTTTCCTAACAATACGTTAAGTAATCCGTTATCAAAGTCAACATGTTTGATCTCTACATCTTCAGACATCTGCCACATTCTAGTGAAAGATCTCTTGGCAAGACCACGATGCATGAATTCTCCCTCTTCCTTCTTATCTTCTATCTCTGCTGTCACATAGAGTTTACCATACTCTGTGTAGACTTTAACTTCTTCCTTTTTAAATCCTGCTAGTGCTACTTCTAATCTACTTTCGTGATTACTTAGATGGATTAGGTTATAGGGTGGGTAGTTACTGTTCTCATTGTAGGAAAAGAACTGATCGAAGTAACTGTCGAGTCCTATACCATACTTATTGATCTTATCCATCAAGGCAGGTAGATCAGCTGCACGATATCTTGCTAAATTTGTCATAATAGTCTCCTTTGTAAGCGAGTTGTTTGATTGTGGATCCTTTCGGCATCCATATGTATTTATAGCACATTTCTTACCCACTAGCAGTAGTGCTATCCGTATAAGTACCTGGTGAACATAATTTATTTGATAAATAGAGCTAGTAATCCTACAACAAAAACGGAGAACAATGAAGAAATTAATTTTACTTCTTGGTATTGGGATGCTGTTACCAACTGCTGCAAATGCAAATCTAGTTCATAGATTGACGACCAGTACACAGTTAAGTGTGGACGGTGCAGCAACACAGAGTACAAGAATAGGTAGTACTTACAGTGTAAGTGGTAACAACATCAAAGTGGCATCTACAGACGACCACTTCGGTAAGTTAGTAACACCAAGTGGTACTGCTGCTGCAACACTTGACGCAGGTACATACGATATTAATACTGCAGGCTCAGCTTTCAGCTTTACGGAAAGTTTTACAGCAGGTGACGCTGTAAATACTATCGGTAGTGGTGTAGACGTATCCAGTGGTGTCGTCGTAGACATGCCAGCTTTCGGATCGACCACGACTCAATCTGGCGGTGTCGCAGGAACCCTTGCAGGAACTATAACCTCAGCAGGTGTGATGACAATAACAGCTGGTGGAGCTGGCACTACAGCTACGGGTCAATTCGTATCTGAACTCACCATAAATTAGGGATATATATAATGAAGAAGGTAGTATTAGCTAGTCTTACTATCATGTCACTAGGTACCCCAGTGATGGCGGTGCCCGTGGTCCCCAATTTTACCCAAGGCTCCATGACTAGCCACACCGAGACAACTTCTACGGTGACGGAGACCATAAATTCCATAGATTATAATACAGGATGGCAATATTCAGTGACAGGGACAGGGGTTTCCCACAATGGCGACAGCATTTTACCAGATGGAGTGACATCATCGGGAAGCATAGACCTTCTTGGAACTTCAGGAACGACACCCCAAACTACACATGGTCTGGATCTCTCAACGATGGGGAACTATACCATAACAACACCAGGAGCTGCCTTCCAACTCACAAATACATATCAAGGACCAGGGATCTCAAATCAGACCGTGATCCAAAGAGAAACCACCGTAACAAGCGTCACAGATACAACAAGTATCTTCTCCCAGTAATAGCAGCAATTACATGTTCTCCTGCTGCTATGGCTACAGACGTAGGTGGTGTTTCTGCGACTGCTAATCCAATCGCCAACTCTTCTGGCTCAGTCACCAACCAGGCAATACAAGTTTTACAAGGTCCATATATTAACAACCAGTATGGTGGTGGTATATCATGTCAAGGACCTACCCTCAACATCACCCCCTTCGTCACTGGGGCGTTATCTGAACAGCATCCTTATGAATCGTACTATAATGACCCTGTTTATAATAACGCAGATAATGATGATGACGGTATTCCCGATAATCCAGGTGAAGTTCTTTACTACATTCCAACAAGAACTGGTCAGAAAAATAATACCAACCTATCCTTAGGTCTCAGTGCGACAATTTCTATACCACTAGACAGACAACTACAGCAGGGTTGTAAGAACGCCTTTAATACACAGATAGCCTTACAACAGCAAGTCTTGGCTAATAAGCGTCTAGACTTCGAAATTGCAAGGCTAAAGAACTGTGGTGAATTGATACAGCGAGGCATATCGTTCGCACCAGGTACACAATATGCTAAGGTATGTGCTGATGTAAATGTAGCTAGCCATACTATAGTAGGTAATAAGCATGACGATGGTCACACCCATGCCATACCGCAGCAGTTCCTCAACTGGGAACCTAAGCAGACATCTGTAGTGGAAATAGATAAGGACGGTAACAAGCAATTAAAAGAAGTTACATTTGAGATCAAGACTAATGGTACCGAAGTATCTACATTCTCATACGATGCTGACGGGAACGCTACGTTGATCAAACGGGAGAACCTCGGACCAAACGAGAACTTCGAACTAGAAAATAAAGATAAACCAGAGAAATAATGATTAAAGATCTAATTAACAACACAGACACCCTCCTCTCACGGAGGGTTAACAATTGCTCATACAACTTAGATAGAGCTGAATTAGCACAGACATTGGTAGAGAGTATGCTACACCATAGAGGTGTAGGTCTGTCTGCTAATCAGATTGGTATAGAAGAGAGAGCATTCGCTATGGTATCCGACATAGAGACCATGCAAGTTATTGTGGTGTTTAATCCTAAGATTATTAAAGAGTATGATAGAAAAGAAAAGATGGAAGAAGGATGTCTATCC
>Ga0163180_10000861_pt1 | contig 17409 bp, 18 predicted proteins | sample AtlANTMetagenome_2_FD_109647 | JGI IMG/M metagenome (GOLD analysis project Ga0163180, IMG submission 109647) | Marine eukaryotic phytoplankton communities from the Atlantic Ocean - Atlantic ANT 4 Metagenome | ecosystem: Environmental > Aquatic > Marine > Oceanic | place: North Atlantic Ocean...
AGAGAATAAAATGTGTGCTATTCTATATAATGGCCATCCCGACGTTCCAAAAAGTAGTCATGATCGTGTCCCTTATCCTCCTGGTCATCTGCCTGATTATTATCGGCGTGTCTCTCTATCGCCACCGCTTTAAGGAGAAGTTCCCTCCTGTCATCGGCTCGTGTCCCGACTACTGGGACGACGTCACGAAGCCCTCAAAACACGGGGAAAAGCACGGCGTGTCTTGCATGAACACCGGGTTGAACCCTCCACCGGGTTTAGCAAAGAACTCTGGGTCCATCCGATGCCCAGGGAAGGGCGGCGTCCAAGACTTCACTAGCGGCGTGTGGCGCGGGAAGTCCGGACTGTGCCACAAGGCTGCATGGGCTCGCGAGTGCGGGGTCGTGTGGGACGGCGTCACCAACTCAAGCGCCGACTGTGGCAAGCACAAGAAAAAGGACTCGTGGGACGACTGGTTTTAAGTACACCGCGTAATCCGTTTCGTATACAGGTACGAAACCGATTTGAACATAATAACTCAACTATATGTATGATGGCCATAGCTTCCGAGGAGAGGGAGGAGCGGCTTCTCGCCTTGCTTGACTGCGTCCCCGAGGAAGTCAGAGTAAAGCATATCCTGCCCCATCTCCCTCCCCAGGTTCTAGTGTGGCTCAATCGCGCCAACTATATCCGGTATCATAGTATCCTCCGACCCTTGATCCCAAGCACACGGTCTGAGCGGTTCCCTCTGGGAAAGTGGGAGACTTACGTTCGCCACATGATCCGGGAGGATTGCTCCTTCGTCGTGGAACAGCTGCTCTCGGACCACGCGCGCGTCTGGCTCAGGCACTCGGGCTACTACTACAAGACTAGGAGCTTTCAATCGTACCTCCATTTCTTATTCCAGTACAGTCTGGACGTGACCGCTGCCCGCTGCAGGAAATGTATCAACGATAAAGCGATCGACCTTATCGGGAAAAAATGGTATAAAAGAACTCGTGAAAGGTCGAGAAGATGGAGCAACTAGATTTCACTGGAATGTTGGAGCGAGAGACTCTTGCAGAGAAGATTCGAGCCACACTCGCTAACTTCCAGAAAAACAAGCACAATCTTCTCGAGAAGCGGGGGATATACGTTTACGGAAGCCCTGGAGCCGGAAAGACCAGGTTCGTCAATCAGATACTTAAGGACTGTGGATATGACGTTATCGCCTATGATGCCGGTGATATCCGGAACAAGGCCATTATCGAAACGATTACCAGCCACACCATGGCAGAGAAGAGTATTGTCAGTTTGTTCGAGCGGAAGGCACGCCCCATCGCCGTTGTCATGGACGAGATCGACGGTATGAACAATGGAGATAAAGGGGGTATTAATGAGCTCATTAAACTTATCCGGCCCAAGAAGACGAAGAAGCAAAAGCAGGAGAAGGTCACCTACTGTCCCATCATATGTATCAGTAATTACCACGTCGATAAGAAAATCAAAGAGCTTCAGAAAGTATGTGAGACATTCGAGGTCAAGACTCCCACTAACGCCCAGGTCCAGAATCTCATGCGAGCGTGTATGCCTGAGCTCGGGGTCACTCTGACTCGCAACATAGTCGATTTCCTCCAGGGGGACCTGAGGAAGCTCGACTCGATCTACCGCATATACACTAACCAATGCAGCATTCTCAAGAACGAGGTTATCCAGGATATCTTCCGGCCCAAGTCGTATAATGAAGACACAAAGGAAATCACTAGGAAACTTATCAACGAGAGGTACTCTCTCGATGAACATTTGACCGTTATGAACGAGACTGATCGCACCATCGTTGGCCTGTTGTTTCACGAAAACGTCATCGACGTTTTAGAGAAACGCCCAAAAGCACAGGCTATACCGCTCTACCTGCAACTCCTAGACAACATCTGCTTCGCCGACTACATGGACCGAATCACGTTCCAAAAGCAGATATGGCAGTTCAATGAAATGACCTCCCTCATTAAGACCTTCCGCAATAATAAAACATTTCATGATACGCTCGAGACCCCGCCCAAGTACGACCCCGCGGAAGTGCGCTTTACTAAGGTTCTGACAAAGTACAGTACCGAGTATAATAACAGCCTCTTCATTCAGAACCTCTGTCAGCAGCTCGGTCTTGATAAGAAGGACACTTTTGCCTTCTTCATGGAACTCCGGGGAGGGCTCACGGAAGAAGAAATAAGCAATCTACTTGAAACCTACGACATCTCGAAACTGGATGTTAGTCGCATCTATCGCTACCTGGACAAGTACATACACGGGAAAGGGGATTCTGAGGATAAGGAGGACACAGCCTAGCAGTCACCAACACAGCTACGTGTGCGCTGGAGAAGGGCTGGCGTCTCGTCACGAGCCTGCATCCGGGCGTAGGCGCGCTGGCGGCGTTCAGACTTCCGAGCAGCACGAGCAACCTTGGCCGCTGCCGCGATAACGGCGCGACGTCGCCGTTCGCGATACAAGAAGCGCTTGTGCTTGTTTTGTGCCCGCTTCGCGGCCGCAAGCTCCTCCTTGTGTGCGGCTCGCGCTCGAGTCTTGTTGAGCGCGATCGCCTCAGCCAGTTCCCGCTCCCAGGCGAGGCGCGCAACGGCTCGCTCTTCAGCGGCTCGAACAGCCGCACGCTCGGCCTCATTACGTGCCCGAGCCTCCTCGTACTGGCGCGCGATCTTGGCTCGGTACTCCCCCCGGATTGTCTCGAGGGCCTGGGGATCCGGCTCCGAATCGTTGGGAGAGGGAAAGAGCCAGTCAACCTGCGACTGCCAGGCCTCGACGAATGCACGATCGAATGCCTGGCGACCACCGCGATGACGCATGTACTCCTGGGGGTTGGTGTAGTAGAGATGGTTTGGTTCGCGGTTCAACGTTCCACGAAGTCCGCGACCGTCGCACGTTCCTGTTGCATCGGTCACGTGGAACAGGCGGAGGGACTCGAGACTTCCAACCCGGAAGGGGTAGGGCGCGCCGGAGACCGCGTTCACAACATACTGTTCCTGGACGTTGGAAGGATAGTAGGAGCGGCGCCACTCCCCGTCATCGGCCGAAGCGGCCGCATCGGCGTCCTCACCATGTTCGCGTTCCATCTGGGCTTCGAAGAGTGCGGCGTCGTCTGCCATGTTTATTTGCATAACCGCAGCAACCTCTAAGCCTTTCAATTTTATGAATTAATCTGCGATATAAGGTCATCCGTGTCGACTTCCCCCGACCGGGCCACCGTGGGTTTCTCGAACGCTTTGTTAAGAACCTTTCTTAGTTGGGCGATCTCGGCATCCCGTTTCTGCAGCTCGTTAGCTAGCCGGTCTATCTCGTTCTGCTGCTGGCGGAGAAGATCCACAGTCTGCTCGTGTGTCAACGTCGTCGGAGCCTCACCTGGTCTCTGGACCGTGACCCCGCCTTGCTGGTTGCGCATGGTCTCGGCATCCCTCCGCCGGCTCTCTTCCAACTCGACGATCTGTTTCAGGACATCGGGCTTCATGTCAGGCTTCCCCGGGGCGTAGTCCGCAAGCTTGGCATCTATCTCCTCCATGAAGAAGCGCCGAGACTCTAGACTCTTCACGAACATGGGAACCGTCTTCGCAGATTCTCGAACAAAGTCGGGGTGAGGGGCCTCCAGAAGCCTTCGTTTATCGAAGGTGTTGTGTTCGTGGGAGAAAACAAGAATTGTCTTCATAGGGTCAAGTTGCACAAAGGGCACTGTGTAGTTCTTCAGGAACGCCTTTTCCTCGGCTAATGCCGCTGCGTCGTCGTAAGCCGTTTGCTCCAGGAGTTCTCTCTTAAACGCGAATGTGCCGGCCGTGGCGTGGTTCGGGCCATAAGGCCCGAATTGGTACATCTTCTGGATATGCTTGAAATAGATATATATCTCACTGGACCCCGCGCACAGCGCACTGGGCGCGGCCTGGAGCTTCTTTACCGCATGGGATATCCGGCACGGTGGGTAGTAGTCGTCGTCATCCATGTAGACGATGATGTCCCCTGTAGCTTTCGTGTGCATGAAGTTCCTCTTCTTTCCTAGCGACATCTTCTCATCAAACTCGTAGTACTTCACCTGGTCGAGACCGGCGAACAACTCCTTCACCTTGTCCGTACCGTCATCGACCACGATCCACTCAACCTTATCCATTGGGTAGTCTTGGGAGAGAAAGCATGCAATTATCTGAGGTATGAACGGCCTACGATTGAACGTAGGGGTGCAGACGCTCACAGTGGGCACGCCAGCGTCCTTTCTCGCTTGGCGCGCCTTTCTCTGCAGGTTCTTCTTCGGTTTCCCCATCTTATATACGCAGGTACGCGATACCTGTTTATATAAGTAATGCTGGTTTATCTAGTTACTGGATGAGCGACGTAGTGAACTAATCTACTCGCGTGAACCACTTGTACACAGTGAAGAGTGCCAACAGCCCATACATTCCGCCCATGCCCATCCACGTCAACGGATCCATGAAGGGGAGAGTTGAAGTGAGGAACAGCCCTCCGAATATTACCATCACCCATGGAGCGTTACAGTTAAGAATGCGCATGATAGTGCGTCGACCGTCGGTGGTGAGGAGAGGCCCGATGACCACATCGAAAACGATTTTGGCCACCATGAGGCCGGCAATCAAGGGTCCTCCCCAAGTGGCCAGCCCAACCGGCACGAGGTACGACGCATACCACGCTGTCCAGTACTTCCACCGCGCCGAGCGCTTCATGTCCCACACCTCGTCGTACGGTCCCACGTAATTTGTTGTTTGCCCGACGATCGCCCTGAGGGCACAGATGATTCCCACTATTATCCACATGGCGCCTAATGCCATGCCACCCCAGAACATTAGAACTCCTGCGCTGAGCATGACCAGACATTGCCCAATCCCTCCCCCCGCTACGTACGGCCGGAGTTCTTCGAAAAACCACTTCACCCAACTTCTTCCCATGGTGAACATCTGGGCGCACAGGTATCCCAAGGCCGTCATTGGATTTGCTGTTCCCCAGCCTTGATTCAGCGCGTCGTCGACTCCCCCGGCAAATGAGTAGGGGAACGAGGGCTTCGTCGACAGATCGGGTAGTTCGTCATCGAACCTCAATGACCCCTTCGTGCAACTGTAGAAGTCGCCGTCCCCTCCTTTCTGTCCTTTGCTACCACCCTTCTGCGAAGAACCACCACCCATCCCAATGCCCGACAGTGCTTCCGTCACTGCGGTTATGATTGTCGCGAACGCTCCTGCTAGAGAAGGGAAGATACCAGGCTCCCTCGTACCGTCACTCTCGCTCGGTTTCCAACCATTGTAGGGACACTTCATCTTTCCGGTGCGAGGATCCTTGCCTGGCTTCGTGCAAATGAAGTAGGGCCATTTGTCCATCTCGTCTGGGAAGTAATAACCCAGATGCCCTTTCGGATTAGACCTCGATCCAGGAAACGGGCGAGTCGCGAAGAATATTATGTCGGCGCCCACGATAACCCATACGATGGTAGTGATAATGCTCGTGAAGAGAGAATTGGCTACCATCGACCAATCCGTCGACTGGGCCGTCAATCCGAATGAGTCCTTCCACCCACCTTTACCATTCTTCCTTGTCGTGCTCAAAGGCAAAGCCCCTGTATTCGGTAGAGTTGCCGGTGCCATTATATATACATCGCATATAATTTCGCTATCGCACTATCTGACAACGCTAAAGGGATTTGCTGCTAGGATAATATCTCTCTCTACTCTATACACGAATGAAGACGCCAAAACTATCCAGCAACATTCTCATCGTGATTCTGGTTTTAGGCGTAGTGGCCGCCCTCCTGGGACCCATGGTTTGCCAAAGTGTTGTGGAGGGATTCGACCAGAACCAAGTGGTCGACCGCGTCAGCGTTGCGGAGGCCAGAGGGGCCGTCGAGGACCCCACGCAGCATCTCGCCGACACGTCCAAGGCCGGCAAGGGATACGATCCGGAACTTGCCCAGCGGGAACTCGCTCGGGCCCGAGGAGTCTTGCCCCGAGATGACAGTAATGTGACTACGGATCCCCTAGCGCTAGACGAGGGAAGGAGGTCCGCACGCGAGCCTCCTGAGCGCTGTTTTGACGGTCCCCCGAGCGATGTTTTCGGTAATTGCAAACCCTTGTGCAAAGCTCAGTCGTTAGTGGACAGTGATGGCATGGTAAGACAACTGTCTGATATTATGGAGTGCCCAGAAAAAGACCGCAGCAATACCCACATGCTATGCCCGAGCTATGACGAATGCACCGCTGGGCCTTGGTACAAGACTCTCATCCCAAAGTCCGACCGATCCTCGCCAACGCCCGCAGATAGCGGCACGAAACCATCCGGCCCGGGCCAGGGCCCCATTGACATTCCTGGAAGAGGCCACGACGATTCGTGGTCAGGGGACTCGACCTACCCCAGCAGGTCCCATTTCCATGGAGGGACCCACCATCACCATTATCACTATGATGGTGGAGAACACCGCAGGTGGCAGCGGGAGGTGGCCCCTGCATCTCCACACCTTCCCACCTCTGTGCATGGACAACAGTCATTAGCCAGCCAAATGAGCAGCGTTTCTCCCGACGGAGGGAGCCGGTGCTCCCAGAGCGTTACCGGAGCCTTCAGCGACTGCGGACCCGCGGCGGCCAACATCCCTTGCTATGAACTCTTCAATAACTAACTCTCTTACCTTCCCCGAACACTCGCAGGGCTCCGAACACGAAACATGTATGCCACCCGCCGTGCAACACACGCATCGTGGCTCCCGCCATCACTGCATGCATCCCGCGGATCTTGACATCGCTAGCAAGTGCACGGAACACGTTCTTAGGAGGATTTGTCTGTTGCATGAGCGGGAGAAGTCGGTCGACGGGAATCGTTAGGATGGCTGAGCACACGCCCGCCATGAATGCCGCTACATTGTCGCTGCAGTACGTCCTACAGCGAGAATACATCACGGTTCTCAACATCCAGTCGCAGGAGCGCTTACCAGCGCTGATGGGAGCAGATCTTAAAGCCGCTGTCAGATCGAAACCCGCGCGACCCCCTCCCGCTTGGGCCACCCGCGTTCGCATCATTGAGAGAGGAGTTGTTAGCGCACCTTCCAAAGCCCCACCGATTCCGCTGGCCCCCACTCGTAACGCATCGTCAGGCGCCCCGGCTCTTATCAGCAAGTCCTTCCCTAAACAGGAACCGATACCATACCCGGCGCCTCTGACCCCGTACATCGCTACGCCCCAGGGGAACAGGCCAATAAGGTTCGCTCGGACGAACCCTCCGCGCGTTAGCTTCCGGTAGATACCTGCGTAGCCCTGATGGCAATCCCTCTGTTTCTCCATCTTCATGATGTCCATCAAGTTCCCCAACACAACGACCTCTGTAACAGCAGCGGCCCCGGCCTTCAGGCCTTGATCCATCGATCTCTCCATTGTATAGTACTCTGACCAGATAACTTATTCCCCTCTAGCGCGCGTACATTAGCCCAGCGCTCCCGGACGCGAACGTCAGCACGTTATAGCGCTCCTCCATTACGGTCAGATCGAAGTTGTAGTCGTATATTCGCCACGTCGGCTTATTGATACCAACTGTCGTCGTTACACCGTCTTCCTGGCCGCATATGACATAGGACTGGGCGGAAGGGTCGAGCGGAGGCTGGTAGGTCGTGAACTCGAACTCTATCTTATTGAATTTGCTCAGATTGACCGCCCCGCTCGGTTGGAAATCGAACGGGTCCGTGTGGAGACAAAAGTTGTAGCAATAGAGCCCTTCCGGAGCGCATCCGGACGTTCTGGTGTACTTCTCGACATAGGACAGTACTCCGGCCTGCAGGGTGTTCTCGCGGTACTTTCCGTCGAAGAGGAGAGCCCATGTCTCCATGATCGGCTTTACGTTCGCGGGCTCATATAGCCCTGTTATGAATATCCCTGACTTCGTCTTCCCTTTCCCGGCGACGTAGTTATTATACGGCGTCAACGACTTCCCCGGCGCGCAAGAGAATTCATACTCCGGGATGTGGAGGTAACTTGGGTTAGTAGGATCCGGGTCGATCACCTGGTATGGGATCGATCCATTATACGCCCAGTTCGTGTAGTTCGACCATTGATTGCGTAGGTAGGCATCACTCCGTTGAAAGTACCACATCCAGTTAGTGACCATACCCAGACTACTGCGCAGTTCGGCGCGGTTTGATCCCGTCACGTTGTCGAACTGATATTGGTATACCTCTCTAATGAGGTACTGCTGCGGCCGCGACGCAAACACACGCACCTCTTCGTCGCTCAAGAAACCATACGTGCTTACTAGATGTATGTCTGCGTCCCAGTCTGTGCGTGTGTCGAGGTACTCGTTCTTTTCGAGAGCGAGATCCTCTGGGCTCCCCTGATACGGCGGGGGCTGGAGAAACCGATAGAACTGGTACCAAGGGTCATTGAAATTAGGCTGGTGGTAGGCTTCGCTTGCACCCTCTTCCTCGTTTCCGACATACCTCACTACGAAGAGCTCGCAGACTGGTCGTATCTCAACGTCAATGGTGAGCTCCTGGTATTGGAGAGATACAAGCGGGAAGGCCATCTTCGCAGCCAGGGTGAACCATATATTCAAGGGTATGTACAAGTCGCGTGCTCTGATTGAGGGCTCAGGACCGTAGCGCAAATACTCCTCGACACCAGCCTGGGTGTTATCCCATGGATACACACTCGGGTAGGTATTGACGCGACCGAAAGCATTCGCTGGGTCGTTGAGCTCGGCCACGTTCCCTGTCATCTCATAGAAAAGCTTCTTCTTCACGGCATCGAAGTCCCTCTCGACCAGGTTGTACAAGTACTGCCCCGTGAACTCCTGGATTACCTGCCCCCCAACCGAGAACCTCACGCGCTTAATCATCTGGGCACCGAGATTGTCGATCCACTTGAACTCATACGGCCACCACTTCGCGTTGCCATCGGTGTCGCACTTCGGAACTATCGGGCTCCAAATTGTGGGGAGTTTGACTACCAGGTAGGTATCCATCAGCAAGTCGCCGTACCGCGGCATCTTGAACTGGAATACGGAGGGCTCCGTCATTCTCAGCGTTCTTAAGCCATCATAGTCAATTCTGAACTTCTGCAAACCGAAATTGGTGTACTTGGCATACGTACATTTGAAGAATGTCTTTGAAGGGTTGCCGTTCAGGATGATATTCTGATTACCGTAAGCCACAAGGTTCAATAGTCCCCCAGCCATCTTATATAGTACACGCGAGAATATTTAACCCGGTTCTGTGTTTATAGATATTATATAATCTGGTATTATATAAGTAATGGAGAGTGGATTGCGAAGAACCATGTCGAATATCAGTGAGGGGGCCGCAAGTGTGGCGTCGTCCGCACTATCCGCAACTACCGAAACATTGGAGGATCTCGAGGCCGCCCACATGGTAACAATGATAATATTTGGACTCTGTGTGTTCATTGTCATCGTTGCTTTCGGATGGTTGTGGAGCAAACTCACACTGGAGTCAAGAAACTGCCAAAGCATGAATGCATTGTACAAGTCTACCCCTCCTGGCTTCTCCAGCATCGACCCTGACAGTCCGGAGAACTGCAACAGCCTCCGGGACTTCTACGTCAAGACCGCATACAATTGCTGCGCAACCGGCGCATACAGGAACGACTTCGTTAGCCTCTGTGCTCTCGAGGACTGCATTCGACAAGGCGTTCGGTGCCTCGACTTCGAAATATACTCTGTCGACAACTCCCCTGTCATTTCAGTGTCCGCAGTTAACGACTTCAACGTCAAAGGGTCCTACAACAGTATCCCATTCGCCGACGCGATGAAGACTATCGAACGCCTGGCGTTCGGAGGGAACTCCAACTGCCCCAACCCGCGTGATCCCTTGATCATCTACCTGCGCATCATGAGCAATAACCGCGCTATCTATAAGGAAATGGCGGACGATCTGTATTCTAGTCTGGAGAGACGGCTTCTTGGAAAGAAGTACAGCTACGAGAACCACGGCCTCAATCTGGGGCAAGTCCCTCTCAAAGACCTCATGGAGAAGGTTATCGTGATAGCGGATAAGACCAATGCTCTTTTCGAGGACACTCCTCTGGACGAGTACGTCAACATCGCTACGAGAAGCCCCTTCATGAGAATACTACGCTATGACCAGCTCAAGAACGTTACCAGCGCCGATGAGTTGATCGGCTTCAACAAGAAGAACATGACCATGTGCCTTCCCAATTTAGGCATCACCCCGGACAACCCTTCTGCATCTCTCGCGATGTCCTACGGGTGCCAGTTCACCGCTATGGCCTACCAGAACTTCGACGGGAACCTCGAGCACTATGATTCCATGTTCGACAGCGCCGGGGCGGCCTTTATTCTGAAGCCGGCCAACCTCCGGTTCATTCCTGTCCACCAACCTAATCCTCCGCCCCAGAACGAGAAACTGTCCTACGCTACCCGCTACATCAGCACTCCGTACCAACCTCAGTTGCCCGTGTAACAACATTTATCTCAGGCTATATTATATGTCTGAAATAAAGAAGCATAAGGAACTTCGTGAGAAAGAAATCGCCATCCTACGAGAAGCGGTAGACAAGGCGGAAGAACGCGCCGGGCGTAAAGTGGCACAGTCCGAACAGGTTAGAAGAATTATCGAAATCGTCGAACGCTTCATCAGAGAGAAGAAGCTTGTTTGCTATGGAGGGACGGCGATTAACAACATCCTACCAGTCGAGGACCAGTTCTACAACCGAGACGTGGAGGTCCCTGACTATGACTTCTTCTCTGACAATGCCCTAGAGGACGCTAAGACTCTCGCTGATCGGTACGTGGCTGCCGGTTACTCAGAAGTGGAGGCCAAGGCCGGTGTACACCACGGAACCTTCAAGGTCTACGTAGACTACATTCCGGTCGCGGACGTCACCCAACTGGAGCAGGAGATATTCGATGCCATTTCCAAGGAGGCCATTCGGGTAAACGGCATCGCTTACGCTCCCCCCAACTACCTACGAATGTCCATGTACCTCGAACTGTCACGTCCGAAGGGTGACGTCAGCAGATGGGAAAAAGTCCTCAAACGTCTGATTCTCCTCAACAAACACTATCCTATCAAGAGCCCTCGCTGCCATGCTCTGAACTTTATGCGGAGTTTTGAGACGGGTACGAAGGAGGATCGACAAGAGATATACGATGTTGTGCGCGACACTCTTACGGACCAAGGAGTAGTGTTCTTCGGTGGATATGCCGCCACCCTCTACGGAAGATACATGCCGGCCGCCGAGAGAAAGGCTCTTGAGAAGAACCCAGACTTCGACGTGCTCTCCGAGGACCCGGAAACATCCGCGGTCATCCTCAAAGAAAGGCTAGAACAGGCCGGTTTCGACAACGTTGAAATAGAGACCAAGCCGGGGATAGGAGAGAACATCGCCCCGCATTACGAAGTGCTCGTCGGGGATGAGACGGTTTGTTTCATATACGAACCTCTCGCATGCCACAGCTACAACACCCTTCGTGTTGGAGACCGCATAGTCAAAGTCGCGACTATCGACACCATGCTGAGCTTCTTCCTGGCATTCTTGTATGCCGACCGACCTTACTACGACCATCATCGCATTCTCTGCATGGCCCAATATCTCTTCGCGGTCCAGGCGAAGAATAGACTGAAGCAAACCGGGCTTCTGCGCAGATTTAGCATCAGCTGCTATGGGAACCAGCCAACGCTTGAAGATGTTCGCGCCGAGAAGGCTAAGGTATACAAGGCTATGGCGGACAAGAAAGGGACCAAGGAGTACGACGAATGGTTCCTCAGATACGTTCCAGCAGAAAACCACAAGAATACGACTATGAAGAAGAAGAAGAGCACGAAGTCCTCTAGAAAGCCGGGCAAGAAGCGGCAGAAGCGGCGCAAGTCGGTAAGGAAGTCCCAGAGAAAGGAATATTGGCATTAGTATATGGAAGACAACGTCTGGACCGACTCGGACGACGCTCCCGAATCCCAGGGTGAGTACAGCATCTACTTAGAGTCCCTGGCGGACCAAATGCACGCGGACTTGGATGAGATCGAAGGGGTAATCCTGCGCATAGAGGAGAGACTGGCACGGCCCCCTCCCGAGCCTGCAAAGCCTGAACCCGAGGATAACCCTGAACCCGAGGAGAAGCCTGAACCCGAGGATAAGCCTGAACCTCCTGGGAGCCCGGCGCCTGCGCAGCCCGTCTTCCAGGGGGTTATCGTGCGAAGGCGTGTCATAAGAAACAACGGTAGGCGCGGCTGGAACATGCTCTAAGTTTGCTCATTTAACAAAGACCCAGTACTTGCGTAAAGGATATGTCAACGTAAAGAACACGCCCACGTTGATGGCGACCCGAAGTAAAGCCATTCTCTCTCTATCCTTCCAGGACCGTCTCTTTCTTCCGGTAAGGCGCTCCTCCAGATGGGCTGCCACCTTGTCCCTCGCTACAATGTAAACGAAGACTAGTTCCGCCGCCAGTGTCGTGATGATCTTGCTTACAACGAAGCGAAATGCCAGTCCCCCGGTTAACCGCACCCCCCCAATAAACACCTGCTGCTGCCCCACGAAGTCAATGAGGTTATCGACAGCCAGGCCCGCGAGATTGGCTGTCTGCGTTCCAACGACCGGATCGAGTCTATCGGCCAGATAGAGATCGAGTCCTGATGCCGACGAGCCGACCAGGGCCGACATCGCCATCTGCTTCCAGTCCTTCATTATACTAAGCCTAGGTTATAATGAAAGCGCTTTCTACCGTCGTGTCCTAGTCCGTCGCCGTGGTTTGCCGTCTTTTCTCCTACGACTCCCAGACACGGTCTTGCCGGCCGCAAAGGTAGTCCAGGGCTGGCTGGGACGGTCGACGAGGTATGGCCTTTGGTCTGCCCACTGAATGTTCCGATCGCAGAACTCCGCGGCGATGAAAGGCGTGCCGCAGGAACTGCCCCATCTCGCCACCACCCCCATTCTCTTCGCCAGAGTAGTATCCGTAACGATACCATCCATGGCGCCCCTGGGCTGATACGGGAGCGGTCTGTCTGCTTGGGACATAAACGCACGGTCATCGAGGTTGTAGTGGCTACAGCACGTGCGCGAGCACATGTTGATCTTGTTGAGGTACACATCGTAGTGATCGGCCAGTATCTCTTCTCCTATCTTGATGTCTATGTTTCCCTTGTGTTTCTCCATTAGTTGGGTTAACCGCACGCGCCTCGCCCCCTGATGCCTGCGAATGTCGTAGAACCCGGTGTTGACGCATTCCAGGCATCGAAGCCCGTCGTCGTAGGGCGCGTTGAACCCTATGAAGTAGCCGTTCTTCTTCCTCTCTACGTTCACGTGGTCCAGGCCGAGTTCGATCCGCATTATGCTATTGGTTTTCGTATCTCCTAGCAGCCAGGAATTGGCGTAGTCTCCACTATTGTTCTTCTTGAGGATATCGACGTAGTCTTCCAGCGTCTTCCCATACTGTATCGCTTGGCGTATTCGGCAGCATATAGGATCCCCCATGCGATACTTGGAAAACCCTCCTATAGTTGTTTCGGTGCATATAATGCCTCTGGAGTTGACGTAGTAGTCTGTCCCGCTCGCTATGCACCCCGGTGCCGTTTGCATCATGAAAGCGTTGCCCTGTGATGGCTTGATGCTCAGCATAACGTTGCAGTACTGGGAATCTATGAAGTTATCAAATGTGTTATGTGCGCACACAATCTTCCCATCTCGGGTGTAGTCTCCGACCGCTATGAAGGCCGTGCACCGGTCTGAACCTCCTCCCTCCGCCGCTCCGGCACCGAGTCCTGATTCTACCAGTTTTCCATATTTGGCTCTAAGATTGTCGTCTTCGCGGATTAGATCTCCGATGTGGTCCATCATGTAGCTCACTGAGTAGTAACAGTTCCAGAACAGGATGTCGCGTAGGGCTACGTCCGTCCCCCGCGACTTTGCTCCCGCGGCAATCGCCGTCATCTCTTCGTAGTACTCGGGGAAGTTGTTCTCTATCTGCGGAGCAAGCAACGTAACCACTATGTCTACGACAGTCTCGTATTCCACCCCATAGCTGTTTGGAATGAACCACCGAAGCATTCGCTGGACCTCCGCAATCTCCTTCGCGGTCAATGCACCATTGGCGAATCCGCGCTGGCTTGGAGTCCCGGACACAGAAACTCTTATCCATCCATTTTCCTCGAATCTCGAACCGTTGCTCACCTTACTCATTGAACTATAACAACATTATTATTTGCGGTTTTTCTTCCCCTTATGCTTTTTCTTTCTAAGGGGCCTCCCTAGGAGCTTGGACACCGCCTGTGTGAAGCTGATGTAGAAGGCCACGAGTATCATTCCGAAGCAAACTAGGTCGCTCCTCGTGACGGGCTGTTTGAGCCAGAACCTATTGATCAGCAATATCAGGGTAAATTGCACTATGATGAGCACAAAGGTATCCTGGGTGGGTGTAACGAGTTCGTACTTGTCGCCGAGCCAGACCGCCCCCGACATGAAAGTCCAGTTGATCCACGCGAACGGAATGACCCGTAGAAAAGCTTCGAGCATACCCATGTTCGGATATTTAAGAGTTGAGTACTGCCCCCACATTGAGAAAGCCTCGGCCGTGACGAACAGCAGAAAGTAGAGAATATATTGGACTATGCGGCTCTGCATTATATAATGAGCACACATTATATTATGTGCTGGTATAGTATAATGAAAAACAAAGCCCTCCTATTGGTGATCTGGGTTATCCTCAATGTGTACGTCATTCTCACCATGGACTTGGCGATGTTCATGCAAACAACACCAGAGATGAAAGGCGCCGGATTCCTCAAGAAGCTCGGGGTGACTGAGCTCTTCGCCACGCTTGAATGGATTGGACTCATCCCGGCTAATCGCTTGGGAAATAGGATCCTTTCGGCAGCTCAAGTATCTCTCTCGTCCTTCGTGTTCGATTTCCTAGGGCAGATTGCGTCCAACCGTTACTGGCTCAAACTGCCGACAACTCTGGACGACTATATTGGCATGGCACTCATACTCACTGCCATGGCTATCTCTACGTACAAGGTGTTCGGCTGAGGTGTGTTTCAATCACGAGGCGAATATCTCCCCCGAGTATAGATGAGCTGCTGTTTTGTCAAGAAGGATCGCGAAGATGCGTCGGCTCTGGCCGCCGGCGACGGAACCCCCCATTTGCAACTGATGGATATCCGCACATGGAGAGATAAGTGCAACGGCCTCCAGCTCTTTCTACGGAGCTTCCAACTCATGAGGGCCTTCAGCAACATGCGTGAGAATTTCCAGGAAAGACCCACGAAGAAAACGCTCGCGAAGCGCCTGCGCGTGCAGCGCGAGATAGAGGCACTCAAATGCATGCGGGCTACAGGAGGTTCTCTAGCTGGCCTACGACCTCTGAATCGAGACGAGAAGGGAATACGACTTTGAAGTCTATTACCATATTCCCAGTATGTCCGTCTCTTTGCATTCCAAGCTCCGGGACGACCTTCCTGTAGCTTGGAGTAACGATACTTCCTCTTGGGTTCTGGATCGTCAACGATCTACCGCTCACGTGGCGCAGTTCGAACGAAAACCCGCACAGTGCTTCCCGGAGAGAGATTGTGTGCTCGTAGACCAGATCTAGCCCCCGGCGGCGGAATTCCGAATCGTTAGCAACACTGAGAAAGACCTTCACGTCCCCAGAGACCCCTTCCGGAGAGCAGTGCCCCTTGCTTTCTAGTACAAGAATCTCTCCATCATCGGCCCCTCTCGGAATGGTGACGTACAACGTTTCTTTCTCCTCCCGTTGCCCGGATCTTCCTTCGGCAATCCACCGTTTGACGCTGACTGACTCGGTGCACCCTGCATACGCCTGCGAGATACTGATCTCCAGGTTCACCTCTATAGAAGGTGGTTTCATCGTCTGGGGAACGAAGGTCGGGATGGGCTCCCGTCCGTAGTGCGGCTGGGAGTGGCCTTGCGTGAAAGCATTCGCAAACGAGCTATAGGGGTGCTCGCAACAGGTATCCTCCCCAGACCGTATTCGCGATTGTATAGACAGATCGTAGCTTCTTCGCTGGTCTTCATCCCCGAGAACGGCAAACGCTTTCCCTATGCTCTGAAACCGCCCCGTTGCGTCAGGATCACCACGATTGCGGTCTGGATGCGACGTTAGCGACTGGCGTCGGTATGCCTTTTTTATCTCTTCTGACGAAGCCGATGGCGTGACGCCTAGTACGTCGTAGTATGTAGCCATTGTCGGTTAATATAGTTCCCGTACATAAACTTAAATGCCCAGGTACGAATCATGGTAAATGCACTCTCCGTTTATTCACAAGTACCAGCCACTCTATCTTAAAGATTTCGAGATGGACTCTGAGCTTGTGTCATTGATACAGACGCTTACGGAAATGGATGCGCTTAACGTCCTCTTTGTGGGTGACTCCGGCTGCGGGAAATCCTCCATAATTCAGGCGATAGTGCGAGAATACTACGGCGATGCACCTCCCGAGGACAACATACTCCACATCAATAGTCTGAAAGACCAGGGCATCTCCTACTACCGGACCGAGGTTAAGACGTTCTGTCAAACCGCTAGCTCCGTCTCCGGGAAGAAGAAGATGCTCATTCTTGACGATCTTGACATTATTAACGAGCAGAGCCAACAAGTGTTCCGCAACTGTATCGATAAATACAGCCATAATGTTCACTTTGTGGCATCGAGCTCGAACACTCAGAAGACGATTGACAGTCTCCAATCCCGTATGACCCTGGTTAGGGTCAAGGCGTTGAGTAGAGATAATCTCTCTCGAATCATGGAGAAAATCTGTCGGGCGGAAGCAATAGAGATCACCCGCGAAGCTAAGAGTTTTCTCCTCGGCGTCTCCAACAACTCCGTTCGGATACTTATCAACTATCTGGAGAAACTGAAGCTCATAGGGCGCGAAGTAACGCTGGAGCTCGCCATGGCCGTCTGCACCAACATCTCATTCCAGGAGTTCATCGACTACGTCGACGCTTGCAAGAGTGACGAGGGGCTCGTTCGAGGCGTGGAACTGCTCTACTCCCTTTTCGACAGGGGATACTCCGTCATGGACATCCTCGATACATTCTTCCTTTTCGTCAAGACCACGAGCATTCTCAACGAGGCCGAAAAGTATGCTATTATCCCTATCGTCTGTAAGTATATCACGATATTCAATGACGTACACGAAGACGAGATTGAGTTAGCTCTCTTCACTAACAACGTCAGAGCGGTTTTTTCTGATACTAGTATTTAGATGTCATCTCAACTATTCAAAGAACAGGTCCCTTACAAGCTCCTAAGCGAATTCCTTGACGAGCACTGTGAACGCGAGGGGAGGTTCCACATATTCTCAAAGGTATGTTTTCGGAAGGCGCTATACCACGGTCGCGTAAAGCCGTTCTGTGAAAACCTTTCGGAGTACTATCATCTATCGAAGAAGTACTACGTAGATCGCGATATGGACTACAGCCG
>Ga0163180_10000863_pt1 | contig 17394 bp, 29 predicted proteins | sample AtlANTMetagenome_2_FD_109647 | JGI IMG/M metagenome (GOLD analysis project Ga0163180, IMG submission 109647) | Marine eukaryotic phytoplankton communities from the Atlantic Ocean - Atlantic ANT 4 Metagenome | ecosystem: Environmental > Aquatic > Marine > Oceanic | place: North Atlantic Ocean...
AAACAGAATTTCCAAATATAAAGAGACGCTACCGTTTGGATAAGGGTGATGCTTTGTTCTTCAATACCTTAAATAATTATGAGAATATGACCAAAAAAGCGTTACATGGTGGTGCAACTGTAAAATCAGGTGAAAAATGGGTATGTAATTTATGGATTAGAAAGTATAGATACTAAATGATTTATATAATAATCACGACGATCTATAATTAGATGTATAATTGTACATATATCTAAAACAGTATACATAAAATAATACGCCATATATTCAAAATACAAATAGTATGTCGCAAATGAAAAATTTATCGCGAGATACAAAACATGTACTTTTAAAATATTAATATCGTTTTCTAATACCGAAAAATAAGATATCGCAGACATAAACATCTCTACAATTGTTAAGCGTTTTTCCATTGTCATTACCGAATTCATAAATGTTGCGAAAAACATGGTAAGATGTAAAAATTTATATATTTTACGTATTTCAATATTTCGTATATCGAAATGATTTACGGGTTGTGATTGTGGTTCTGGTTCAGGTAATGGTAATGGTTGTGGTCTCTCAACTGTATCGTCTATACCTAATGCAGGTACATCACCCGGGTTTATAACAACGTTATAATATTCAGTCGTCGTTGTCATTTCCTCTTCTTTTATTGAATAATATTTTTAAACCAATTTGTGTGATAATAGTACATTTCACTAATTTAATAATCGTACGAAAACACTTTTGATTCCGTTCACGCGCATTAATTTTTCTTATTTTATTCAAATTATCACACATTTCTATATAATCACCATCCCGTATTTTATGTTTATTATCATCAATTATATTTAAAATACGTCTCAGATACTTTTCCATATAGTATACAATAATATTAAAATATTATTGTATATAAATGATAAATAATAATACCGATAAAAATCGTAAAAATTTAAAAAACTATATAAACTCTAAAAATAAAATATGTAACGGTTTAGATGAAAAGCTATTTATTGACCAACTTGGTAAAAAGTCAGTAAGTGAAATAAGAGAGAATATTGATAAGGAATTTCGAAAACAACAACTTCGCTTTTTGGGTCGAGGGTGCGGTAATGGTATAAATCTTCGAAAGTCCCAAGGTGGGAAAAAAAGTTTTTTTAGTAAATTTAAACGGGTAAAGGCTTAATTTAAGACGACAAAAACGTTCCATTTTCGTCGATAACGAGTTCACCACGTTCGGCTAACATTTTTCGATGTAACATATGGTGTTGCTTAACATCGTCTTTGTTTTGTCCGACGTATGGTACGGCGTAGCCTTGTTCACACATCCACTTGTTTACATTCGTCCAAACCCCGTCCTCGTGAACCCAAAGTTCGCCGAGTGCGCGTCCGTATTTACCAACCGAATCGCGTTCTTGACATCTCAATTCGATCTCGATATCGTCCTTATCACACTCGACAGCTTTCGTCACCCACCCTGCAAGCTTCTTCTTGGCGTGTTTCCCGTAAACCTTTTCGGTCAAATCACGCGTTCGTGATTCTTCGGTATCGATACCGAGCAATCGTACGCGTTGGCGGATGAGTACATCGAACCCCAAATCGATAAGAACGTCAACGGTATCACCATCGACGACTTTCGAACATGAGTCGATTTTGTATTTAAATTCACATGGTTTTTGATTATAAGTAGTCATTATGTATATAGTATATTGCTTTAATCTTTAATTATAAATCAAAATCCTTTTTAGTACCACCATCGTACGCGTTCACGAAACCTGTATCTATCATTTTTTGGTTAATCGAAACCATATCCCTTTTATTTTTGTAGACGAAAACGAGCGTTCGTCCGTACTTATCGTTTTTCTTACACGAAATCCATACCCACCCGTTTACCCTAAATCTACACATGAATGGGTTCCATAACATATGTTTTGCGCGATCGTCGAACCCTAAAAAACTTGCAAATGTATACTTCGCGCGTTTTGCCATAGAAATGTGTTTATCCCTATTTTTCATATCTTTCGGGGGTTTCATTTCGGGTGAATCGTATCCGACAGTTCGGAAAGTAAATTTTAAAATGCGATTATGAAGTACGATACACGCCTTAAAAGTATCACCGTCGTAGACGTCGGTCACCCTGGCGTACCCTTCATACTTATCGAGACTAAAAACAGGTATGGAAACATCGGTTTTTGATAATTTACGTTTTGTAAAACAATACATTATACTACATTTTTCTAATTCTTTTAAGTTCAACCAAGAATGTGATGACACTCCCAACACAACGTTGCGACAGGGTATTGTTTATGTAATTCTATAAACTTCCTCAATATTATATGCGTTTGATACCCTTCTTCAGTTCGTGATTCCGAGACGGCAATTTTTAAAATTTCGGGTCGAGATTTGATTGTGTGTGCATGTGTTAAAATACATTTTTTACCTCCACTTTGTAATTCATTTTTCTTAGCACCACACCCCAAACATGAGGGTGCATTTCTAAAAAAGTTTTTTACTAAATTAGCAGCATTCGCTTTAGAATAGTGTATTATATTCTCTTCCGGTGTATCCCTTGGAATTGTAATACTATATTTTTCACTCATATTTTGAATTCTTGTTTTTTGTAATTTACAATCTATAAAGTTAATCGAATCTTTTTTTAATTTTCGAAACATACCCGAATTTGTATCGTGTAGATTTTTAATATTATCATTTATGTACATATCCGATACAAGTTCACATAAATCATCAATTATTTCATCGTTATTTTCTTTATTAATTTTCAAACATCTTGTTTTTTCGTCACGCTCAAATTTATCACCCGTCGTTAGAAATCTATATACCTCGATCATGGATCGAAATCGCTTACCTTCCGGTGAAAAGTAATAGTTATCGGTCATACCCACGGATTTACCCGATTTTCGAGTTTCTATTTTGACATACCATTCATCATCTATTTCTTGTCCCTTACTTTTTAGATATTTCTTAAGACTATTGAGAGCTGACATACCATACTAGTCTATAAATCACGTATCCTTTTAAGTTCATCACATATTTTCAGATAGTCACCTTCGGGTAAATTTCCCGAGTTTTTATCTATAAGTTCCATAACGGTTCTTGAAACATTTCGTAATGTTACATCTCTATCGTACATAGGTTCTGATAATAACGGTGGTCGACATAACCAATCCGTTCCTGTAATCGCCCCGTTGTACGAATAAATTTCACGAATGTGCATTAAGAAATCCCGTAACCGTGGGTAATGCGTCGTAGGTGACCAAACATTGTCATGTCTAAACAAATAATCTTTAATGACGAGTACGTTTTGACTATCTGACCATAAACCCTGATTATAATTAAACATGGATATTGGCCGGATCGTACCATCCTCGGGTGTAGGTAACATATCGTTACGGTTAAGATACGATGCATTATAATTGAATGAAAATATAGGGGATGCGTATGCCTCGATACTATGAACGGGGCCTCGCCCGCGTTCGTTTTCGTATATTACCTTAATAAGTATTTGTTGAATACCTTCACATGTATTAGGTATAGTCGACCTTATACTACTGTTAACAAAAGGTGTTGACGGCATTTGTTTATATTATATCATCATCTTTATCTGGTTTTACGTAAATTTCGGGTGCATCTTCAACTATATCAATAACAAACCTACTCTTATCATTCGTGGGTGAAATGGTTACAATTCTACATTTATCAGTGCTTAACATTGTTTGCCCTGTAACACTCGTCGGTATTGTAATAGGGCGACAGAGTAACATCCACATTTTATATAAGTAAACATTTCTTATTTAAAAATACTAATATAATAATATATAAAATGGGGGAAATGGAAGAATATATACAGGGAGGTATACACTTTTCGAATGAACTCATGGATTCCATCGAAGATATTTCTCGAAGATACAAAGATCATATTTCTATATCATCAGAGATCGGTCATTTCGATGAACTTGATAAAATCATGATGAAACTATCTCGAAGTCTTATACGGTATAATAGACAGTACACAGGTCTTTTAAATGATATTGTTGTAAAAGAAGAACGAGGTTTATATACAATTGCAGAATAAAATGTTACTTTAATATAAATATGTATAATTTTAGACTATACACACCCGCATTTTTTATAATATTGTCAAATTTATTAGTAACAAAACAATGTAGATCTTTAGTTAGTTCAGGAACAAATGTACCCTTTAGACCACCTGGGTGGGTTTTTGGTGTCGTATGGCCTATACTTTACTTTACAACGGGTTTTGCATGGTCTTCTAGTAAAAAAGATTATTTATTTTCAATTATAACAGCCTTGTGTTGTTTATGGTTATATATTTATTCATGTAAAAAAAATAAAAAATCTGCATCTTTTATACTTTTATCCACTGCATTACTGTCATGGCACTTGGTAAGAATTTTACCTAAAAATTCTAGAAATGCCATGATTCCATTAGCTTTATGGACAAGCTTTGCAACTTACCTCAATATGTACGAAGCATTTTTACTTAAAAATATAAGTAATATTTAAATAAAATGATACAACAATATGCCAAACATGTATATAAAGTACTTGGTCCCGGTTATAGTGAGCGGGTGTATCACAATGCGATGGAAGTTGTCTTGCGGAAAAATGGGGTACATTACGAAACGGAGAGAATAGTTCCTATTGTGTTTGAAGGACATACAATAGGAAATCTTCGTGCCGATTTAATTTTAAATAACAAAACCGTGGTCGAACTGAAATCGGTTAAAACCATGAACGATGTCATGGTCACACAAGCACAAAACTATCTACGCTTGACGGGTTTCACGGAAGGGTATCTCATTAATTTTCCTACATCACTTAACACCGATTTAGAGGTTAGGTATGTGACTTTGAATCCTCAATCTGATTCATCATGTACATAACTGGAATCATCTGGTAGATCTTTTTCCATTCACTTTTGGATTCTTCGTAATACTTTTTAGGGTCTTTAAGCCCTTCTTTTATAATTTCGTTTATCTTTTCTGTGTAGAACCTTATTTCTTCTAAACAGAAATTATAGTATGGATCGTTGTTCATTACCTGTAGTGATTCTTTATTTTTTAACCCTGTTTTTATTATTTTTAAAAAGTTCAGGTGTATTTCTCTTTTTTACCGCAAAATTTTTGAGTAGATCGCTTAAGCTATTATATACAACACCTTGACGTAATGGGTTCTTTCTCGCCTTCGATTTGGTTTTGGATTTTGGTTTTGGGGAATTTGGGAACTTGTTGTTCGTTTCCTTTTGCAACTTTTTAGAATTGTTATTACGCACTGTGAACTTATTATTCGTCATTTAGTATATATTTAGATTTTAAATCGTTGGTATATATTCCCAACTAAGAACCTCACATATCTTTTTCCATATAACATCCTGTTGATATAACTTTTCCTTTGATTTCAAAAGTGGGAAATATTTAAGATATTTATCTTCACTCAAAAGTTCACAAAATTTATAAAGTACGTACGAATAACTCAAAAAGTTTTTTCTTTCTGGGGGACAATTATCATCGAACGGTTTTTGTATATCCTTGAACATTATACGTAACCGTTCTTCAAGTTCCTGAGGCATTGATGGTGGTTTTATTCCACTTATAATATTCGTTATGTACGGGACGTGCTCGTAATATTTATTGAGTTTCAATTTTTTTAGAAGGGTGCGAACACGTGCATGTGTAATTTCATCTAAAACTTTTACCTTTATTTTTTTGAGTTCGTTACGTAGTTGTTCTATTACCTCAGGTGGTATAGTTGTCGTCTCTTGTGCCTGAAATTGAGATAACCATTCGTTAAAATGATTTTCACGTTTATACGAATAATTAACTATCTTTTCCGACGTTTCTTGTTCTTCTCTATATGTCAATTCTTCACTTATAAGTGTTGCTAAAATCATACCACAATTATCACACACTAGGTCACTTGTATCTGTAAAATGAAACACGTTACTTTCTGGACACACGGGGCATACTTCACGCTTCTTTTCTACGGGTCTATCTATATTACTCACTTTTTCTACGTCTATTAGGTAGTTATTGAATATATCTTTTCTCTGTAAACCCGATGTTTCTTTACAATTAAAAACATTATCGGTACTTACTTCCTTTTTAAGTTCATCGGTATACATTTCTAGATACGGCATACACTTTATTATGTATTCAGATAGTTCAGTTTCATATTTTGATTTATTAATGGGGTCATTTCGTATAGAGTTTTCCCATGTTTCAATTTTATTATTATACCTACTTAAAAAATTACCTTCCATATATTAATTAGATAGAATGATCGGCAATCTTTTAACTAACGTTATCCTTTGGGTGTACTCAACATTACAATCACTATTTTCCGCCCCAGATTATCGAATTGTGGATTCATCCATGGAATATTTTTTAGATTATACAAAAACACCTTTACCAGAAGAACTCGATGAATTCTGGTACGAAGAGCGTAACGAATGGGATGATGACACTGAAAGTGTTTTCAAAACATTAAACTTTTCAAATTATAAAGATACGAAAATCCCGGAAAATGTTACGAAAACTGTGGTTCGTGTTAAATATTGGTACAATAACATGATGTACAAATATTTAACGTATGATATGGATCACCCGTGGCCACCACCACGTAAGAGTGGTGTTGTATTTAACATGCCAATCGTTTCAGCTGTTTTACTCGATTCGGATGATAAACCAGTTAAGGATATTTTAAACAAGATTCGAAGATACGCGGGACCACGTAAGGATTTCCATAACGAAAAAGTTAAAATAAAGGATATGTTATTTTATGATACAGATACACTTGAAAATAATTTTCCAAAAATAAAATTAAAAAGTGTAATTGGTACAACTAAAATTGTAAGTACTGTAGACGGATATATTACTGATCTTCAGGTACCTTAGTTGCTAAGTAAAATTTTAACTCACCCAAATTAGCAACGTTATATTTTAATATCAAAAACCTATTCTGTTCTTCCTGCATGATTTGTACCGTAGAACACATACTTGTCGCCTTTGTAAATATATTCATGTATCGAAGGGAATATTCACCTGAAATTTTGGGACTTTCTTCCGTACATTCAATATTCGTTTCTTGATTTGCAAAATCACCCATACACTGTAGTTTGAGGTGTGTACCTTCCCTGGTTATTTCTATAATATTACCAATATTATGCATGTCTCTACATATTCTTTGAAAATCCATAGATGCCATTGGTGTAATAGTAGTCATGGTCATATCCGGTACTTCAATTTGATTTTCATTTATATCGAGTAATTTTAAAGCAAATTTGGTACATGTTTTCTTTGATTCGTTATGAATTTCTATATTCATAAACTCTTTACAATTTATAGTTATTACGAGAACATCATTATTTGTTATCGATTTAAGAAGTTTAAATGTATTCGCAACATTTATACCTGCAATTATATCGTTTTCACATGTATATTCTTCGAAATTATCCGATGAGAGATACATGTCAACCAATGACGTACGAGCTGTATCTAGAGTTACGATATATATACCATCTGGTTTAAAGTATATATTTACGTCGTTGAGTATATCCTTGAGTACTTCAAATGTTGATTTTATGGCGCTCGCCTGAATTGTTGCCAATTTCATATCTAAAACATATTTGTTTTAATTCTTTATATTCTTGTTATATGCATCTGATACACTCTGATTAATCTTACTTTCGAGTTCTGGGGTCATAGCAGGTTGTAAAGTTCTACCGTAATCATCTAAACCAAATAAGTCTCCTGAACCTTCTCCATCCCCTTCTAAAGTTGTTGTTGAACAACCACCAAAATTACAGGTCTCCAATTCCTTTACAGGTAAAAGTGATTCTAACCAATTTCGTATTTCATTACCGACTAAAAGTTTACCGTTCTTTGTAAGCATTGTTGGAACGCGTGTAATTTTATTTTTATATTGTGGTGGTATACCCATTTTATTAATGTTATGATATTTGACAATTTGCTTGAGCTGTGAATGTTTATTAATATAATCAATTATATCCAAACTATGGTTACACTGTGGACTATAAATTAGAAGGGACATATCTTAAATTAGACTTTACTTTTTTTTCCATGAAAAAAACACATTTTATACATTTTTTTTATATATAGAATATAGAGGAAAAAAATAAAATCTTTACACCAGTTTGTGATTACCCAAAAAAAACTTTTTTTATTCTATACGAAGTATCTTCTTGAGAATGATGTTGAAATTCAAAAATAAATTATTTTTTTACTAATCACTAAAAAGTGTAAAGATTTTAAATAAAAATAAAAATAATTATTAATATTAAATAATGAATACTATAGTATTGATATTGTTAATACTTACTGTACTAATGATTATGTCCAGGACGGAAATGTTCACAGAACAATTCGGATTCTCTGGGCACACCAAACCAGTAAAACCTGTATTATTGAAAGGTACTAATACAGATTTATCTGATTATGAAGAATCAGGTGAAGAGCTTGAAGTATCGAATGATCTCATGCAAGAGATGATTCTCGCAACAAACAAAGAAGTTTCTAAAAAAACTGGTCTTTGTACGTATATTATTGAAACGTTATCTGTAAAAAAATACACAAATAAAAATACCAATCAGGAAATTTACAGGTGTATGTTTATGACAGTGAAACATAAAGGGTTTGCACTAGGATTTTCCGTTACATCTGATTTACGAATAATTGAAGGAAAAGCTATTGTATTAAACATTACAACACAACCCATCGACGTTAAACCTCCTTCCGATCCAAGTATTTATCAAAAATCAATAAAAGGTAAAGAATTTGAAGATTATACAGAAGTTAGACAGAGTGAAATCGACATAGTTAAAAATACAATAATAATAGATAAGGTTATACCCGATTCACAAACGATGTACGGTAAAGATAGTATATAAAACTCTAAAATAATTATAATGATCAGTATTGATGAAATAACACGTATAGCTGAAAAGAGAAACCAAATGAAAAAAGAAACGTATACTAAAATTTACGAACAAATTTCAAAGAAGATACGCCAGTCGGTAGATTTGGGGCATAAATATTTATTTTGTCAAATACCTTCTTTTGTTATGGGATATCCCCATTTTAACAGAGCAAAAGCGCTACAATATATAAAACGACAATTTGGATTAGGTGGATTTACAGTTCAGATTATAGGCGAATACGAATTATGTATTTCATGGAAACCGAAAAAAAAATCACGAAAAAATGAACAACACGAAGATCCAGAAGACATAGAAGATTTTCCCACTCTCGTAAACCTTAAAAAAGCAGCAAATAAATACAGGGGAAAATAAGTAATGCGTGAGACTTAAAGTTTAAATATGTAAATATACTACAAATATGAGCGACCCTTTAAATATACTCGTCGAGGCAAAACGTGAATATATAGGTCAATTATGTTTACTCATGTGCCCAGTTATGATTGAAACATACGAAACTATGTACGAAGAAGCATATAAACTCACAAAAGGTCGAAAGGTTCTGGTAATGTATCAAAAACTCTTGAAAGAGGTTCCAAATTGGAGTGATGCTATGTCTAAACAACATACTGATAATATAACAAATAGGTGTGCATGGTTTAACGATCTATTAGCCGCAGTTTTTGTAAGTTGTGTGAAAATTTTATCCGCAGTTCGATTGAATAAAGATAATAAGAAAATTTCATTGAAACTTCCAACTAATGAAGTTTTCATTCAAACGTGTTATAACAACGCCGCCAAAGATTTATACAGAGACCCGTACATTTATCACGAAACGCAAAACGAACACGCTAGAAACGATAAATTATATGAACGTTTTTGTATATGTATTGAAACAACTGTAAAAGAACTCATACCCGTGCAACAGATTTTACAAACGTATATGTCACAAACACAAGAGGGACAAGATTTGGACCTCGATGAAGCTGAAGTTGGAGACTCCGAGGACCCTGACCTTATTGATGGGTATGAAGAGGAAACGTCAGAAGAACCATTCGACGCTGAACAATCTATGGAAGCTCCAATGGAACAATCTATGGGACCTCCAATGGAACAATCTATGGAACCTCCAATGGAACAATCTATGGAACCTCCAATGGAACAGGTAATGCAACCAGAACAAATCTCGCCATTCGATAATGAATTTAAAACTATTAACACTAAACAACAACAGCAACCAGAAGAAGAAGGTGTTTTATTTCCAGACGCATCTGAGACCCGTGCAAAAAAAGTTGGGTACTATTAAATGGAGTTCGAAGACTATTTAAGAGACCCCGCATGGGCCGGAATAATCGCCGGTTTTATAACCGCAGGATACATACACTTTAAAGCAAAGATCAACAACGAAGGTAAGCTTCCCGTAAGTGCATATACAAAACCAGCTGCACTCACCGCAATTTTAGTATTTTTTATTGTTACTAACGGACTAGGTAAGAAAGAGACCATATCAACGGAACCATTTTAATTTTCTGACTTAAAGATAATATACGTATTTACATTATAATATGACTTCCGTGACCGCATTCAATGATATGATGGGTCAATTTCTTGTGGAATTACACAAGACATTTCCAGAAGAAAAAGGCTTGAAAAAATGTTTATCGGCTTTCGATTTAATGAAAACTTCGAACCCACGTTTAGTTGTAGACGGGTTTATGCAGGGCGTTGCTCCATATGCCGATAAGATTTCGTCTAAAGACGAATCATTTTTCATAGAAGAATCTAAGAATTTAGATTTCATGAAAGGTGTAAACCTCGAAAAACATTGGGGAACTGCTTCAGAGAATACAAAAAGTGCGATTTGGCAATATGTTCAGACGTTATACATGCTCGGTACAACCATTAATTCTATCCCAGAAGACACACTTTCCATGATTGAGACAGTCGCAAAACAGTGTGCAGATAAAATGGGCGAAGATGGAAGTCAACTTGACGAAGCTGCACTTATGAAAACTATGCAGGGTATGTTGGGTGGTATGATGAAAAAATAAACTCACTATATATAAATGACATCTTGGTTTGAAGATCCAAAACAATTGGTTCGAGTAGAAAAAGTTCATGAATTTTGGCCGTCAAAGGCGCAATCTTCAGCAGACCGTGTTAACGCATCAGCTCGTTTTATTATTTACGCGACGTGTATAATTTATCTTATAAGACGTGATCCACGTATATTTGTTTTGGGTGCGACTGCACTCGGTGTTCTTTATATAATGGAAAAATCTAATATGGTGAAGGATGGTGTTATACGACCAACAAACGTATACAAAGATGAAGATAAAACATGTTCTATACCAACGAAAGATAATCCCATGGGAAATGTTCTCATGTCGGATTATGCAGATAGACCAGATAGACCACAGTCGTGTCATTACCCAACCGTAAAAACCGACGTAAACCGTTTTACTACGCATGGCATTCGATATGGACCAGCCCGTTCGCGTTCTAGTATGCCCGAATACCAAAGAAATGCATTATCGAGGCAGTTTGTAAGTATGCCAGACACATCCATAGGTGATTCACAACATTACGAATTTATCCATGGTAAAAGAGGTAATACGTGCCGCCAAGATCCAAGAATGTGTAACCCAGACGCGAGAGGGGTTCAACTCGAAGCATTTGCAGGACTCGATCCAAACGGTGATAAGAGAAGTGGTATGCATAGAGGTTCGGGATTACCCGCAGGTCATAGTACGTAATTTTTAAACAATTTAATAATAAAATAGTAGATACTCGATTTCCATAAACAAAATCTCTTGTTATAATAAATGGCGTATCAACTCCAACCAGGAATGAAAGTGGTTCAAGATCACGCGGTTCCAGCCGTTTGTGCGACCGAAGAAGTTTTTGTATATCCTCAGCCCAGTACCCTTAACTATGGGTCAGGTAGACCAAATACCATGTTATATGGGACTGCTCCATATATGGCGGGTAAAGGTTCCCCAGCACAGCATATAGAAACATCCGATCAACTCAGACCACAAAGTACATCTCGTTTCAATAAAGTTTTAGCAAAAACTCACGAAAGAAACTTTCACCCACTCCAAAATGTCAAGTGTAAATTACCACTTAGAACACAATCCTACGAACCATCGAGTACCAGAGCTGAGATGCAAAATGGATTGTTTCAGCAAAGATACCTCAATAAAAATCTCGCTAAGAAATAAGAATGGCTGATCCTATATCTATAATGGCTATAGCTGGCTTAGTTTATGCCGGTAGAAAATTAAGTCAACCAGACGAAAAATATACAATAGCAGTAGAAGGTAATGAAATAGAAGAACCTGAAGTCGTTTCGGAATTTTCGGATAGAGATGTCTCTATACAATCTGAGTATTTGGGACCTTTATCACCACTAATAGAACCATCATATAATTCAAAACAAGAAATAGGGTCATTCGCCGAAGTTGCTCCACAACAACGATCATCGGGGGGTGAAGTTTTGTCTATGAGAAATCGCATGTATGACGCAGGGCGAATGAATAATCTTTCGCCAATTGAAAAACAACTCGTTGGACCAGGTTTAGGTGTTGGACCAGAAGTTCCTGCATTTGGAGGTAATCAACAATTGTTCCGTGTTAATCCAGAGAACGTTGGTGCGTATCGCTTAACGACTTTACCTGGTAGGTCGGGTCCAGCATTTGATGCTAAGGGTGGTAGACGTGGTATTGTCGGTGAAGTTGGACACAATAGACCAGAAAAGACTGCGTTTTTGCATGGTCGCCTCCCCCCGGTTGCAGGTAGGGCACAGGGTATGAATGGTAGAATACCAAGAGCAGAACACGAACGCACAAAGAAAACAACGAATAGATCTGAAACGGGTTCGAGAACCGATACATTAAATTTCGCATCGGCAAAGAGAACGGTTTCTGCACTTACACGTGCTCAAGAACCAACACGAAACAAAGCTGATGGTTCTATCAGACAGTATCAATACAACAATCAACCAGCCCCAGGTATTAGTAGTTTTGTTGGTGGATACTTGAATGCCCCATCGACTAAGATCGGTGAAAAGAGAACACATGGTTCCGCATACACAGTAGAAGAACTTGCAAAATATGGTTTCAGACCAGACGATAGACGTGGTAAACCAAATAGAGCTGCGGGTCCAGGACGAATGAACGTTCGTGCCGATGCACTTAATCAGGGGGGTATGGTTACGAGTGTTCGTTCCGATACAACGAGAATTGATGGTCGAGTAAATGCTGCGAATGGTGCTTGGACACAACAATATAGAAACAACGATTACCATAAATTTAACGCTTATAAGGGACACGAAAATCCAAATGCTACGAATACGAGTTTGGATACAGCTAGAAGACAGCTTTCAAGTAATCCATTAGTTCATAGTCTTTCTTAAATAAATAGAAATTGAGACATACACTCATTAAAATAATGCTCCTATATTTTAATGAAGGTACATACCTTAGATATAGACAGTGGTGAACGAGACCCAGTTTTGTACCCAAATGTAGCTGATTATGTTGTACACCTAAAAAATCCTATTTATGATGTAAGTAAAATTTCACTTATATCAGCACGTATACATAATAGTCAGTTACTTATAAATGATCATAACAATACGTTTACAATAAACAATATGTCGAATAACTACGATATAACAATACCAAACGGAAACTATGATGGTACAGATCTAGCTTCAAATGTTGTTATAAATTCAGGTGGTAGGTTATCAGGATCTTCGTATGATAAAGATACAAATTCTATAACGTTTGAAGGTCCAACTCAATTTAGTTTTGATTTTTATAACGGTACAAATGGGTATAAATCAGGTGTAAATGGTAAAACAACACCACATGATATATTAGGTGTAAGTGCCTCTAACGTATTCTCTACATCCATTTCTCCTTATAAATTTTATACTGGTAGCATTAATTTACAAGGTCCCGATGCAATTATTGTTAAATTGAGTAGTGGTTCAGATGAATTTAATAAAACTGTCTTTTCCGAAACGCCCTTTTATACAGGACGTATACTTCTATGTGGGGATGTGATTAACTTTTCGGGCGTTGACGACACAGTTGAACACAATTTTGATTCGGGATCACAAAAAACGATATCAAGTTTACGTGTTCAGTTTTATTACAGTAGTAATAATCGGTTAATACCATACGAGTTTAGAGAAGCGAATCATATACTTAAACTCGCAGTCACGTGTTCTACTGACAAACTTGAGAATATTGCTAAAGTGGAAAGAGACTTTTCTCTTCCACCACCTATGAGTATCCCCGAAATGGAGGATCCGCGTAGATGGGATGCGTTTATATCTATATTTATGGTAGTCGCAACTGGTTTATTTTTATTATTGGTTATGCGTAAGCCTAAACTTATCGAGTAACCGCGAAGACTGGTTGACTTGGTCTTTGCACACGTGCAGAGACACGAGACATACCAACGTAGACCAAGATAGACAAGAGTGTTGTGAACAAGGCAGTAAGAGTGTAGTTCATACCACCGTTCTTGTTAACCTTAACAACTTGGTTAACAATCCACCTGACCAAGTCCATCCACGAGAGGGCGGCGGCAAAGGAGAAGCCGGCAACGACGGCGTTGAGGGATTGGGACTCGAGTTCACGAGCGACGAGCGTAACAGTTTCAGCAGCAGTAGACATTTTTATATATAGTATCCTGAGATTTTAATCGGGGAGTAAATCTTCTTCTATTAAAATTTTTTTATAATGCTTAGGTTTCATATATCCTTTTAACATACCAACATTTATGCGTTCTATTCCTGAGTCAGATCCCGAATCTGTTTCTGTATCGGAATCACTTTCAGTATCAGAACTATCATCGTTATCATATAATTTAAAATGTTTAGACGTTCCTTCGTACCCTTCAGGTTCCGATGTGTTCATTACTATCTATAGCATTTTTTAACATTATTTCTGACGGATTTTCTGGTTCCCACGAATCCCAATTATCATACGCCATATTCATTTTGACAAACTTATATTCGCGTCCTGTGTACCGCGTAAAAGGAATTTCTTCATCTTCAAATTCAATGTCGTCTTCTTCGTCTTCTTCGTCTTCTTCATCTTCTTCGTATATTTCTGGAAAATGTGTTCCTATTTTCTTACCAACTTCATTCATGGCACAATATTTCATGGCGTATTCTAAATCTTCGCCAAGTACCATATCTCTACCGGAAGCCTTGGCGTATTCGGCTGCGAGAACCATAGTTCTTTCGAGTACGGGCTGGATGATGTTAATAGCAGAGTCCTGGACCTGCTCAATTAAGTTTGTGGTTGCATCTTTTTCCTGTTGATTCATTATAAATTAAACAGTGTTTTAGCAATTCCGTTTTCTACACGGAGTATGTTATAACTTAGGCCTAAAACTCTAAGTTCTCTTTTAGCCAAGTTGTCTGGTAATATTTTGAGTTTTACATCCTGTTCTTTAATTAAACTAAAATTTCTTTGTCCTGTTGGATACCACCGTTCTGGTTCGAGTGCAAAACTATACGAATAGTATCTTCTAAATAATTGTGTTCTTGAATGATGTATACCACTCTGTATTGCGCGTAAGTTTATAACATTACCTGTAACTTTATCTAAAATAACACAATCGTCTAATTGTATTTCAAGGTTTTGTAAATGTTCATAATTTACATATTCACCGTTATATAATTGGTAATTTGAATCATAATCAAAATTTGTAACAAAATGACCACCTACAACCTTTCTAAGTCTTTGAATTATAAAAAAAAGTTCCTTGATGGGATTTTTAAATTTAAGTTTATGTTTAACATCAATTGTAGAACTCACATCTAAATCCTGTGGTATTATAGATTTACTCTCTTGTATCTGAGTTATTATATAATCTATTTTTTTACTTAATAACATCTGTTTTTCTTCTGCATCTAGAGAAACCATTTCAGTTGTTAATTTTAAACTTTTTATAAGTCCTTTTGTTTGTACGAAATCACCTAAATAAAAAATTGAATTACTATTTGCAGGGTTGGTTGTATCATACCCCCAAACACAATCTTTTAGATCTCTAAGTTTTATAACAATTTCTATTTCCTGACCTGTTATGGCACAAAGTGGTACAGCCAGTTCGGGATTATTATAAAAATAAAATGGTATATCAACAAAATATTTAGTATCAGAAGTTGCTAAACCTATATACCCCGCAATTTGAACTGTAGATACATTCGTACCTGAAAGTTCTAAAGGTGGTTTACCAATAAGTTTCTCCAAGTTATGTTGTTTTGTTTGTGTAACGTAATTATCAGAATATATAGCTAAGAAATCACTTGGTATATGTTGAATAACCTGACCACCTATCAGAATTTCTACATACTCAATCATGGCGTGACCTATAGATTCTACATATCCTATACCTTCGATATTGTTTACCAAATTCTGTTGTATACTAGATAATTCAACTTTCATACTTACAGTTTTAAGAAGATCACCTTGGTTTTGTGGTATGGTACACCGAATAGTGTTACCAAATTCCACTTCACCTTCAACGTCTAAATCAACAAAGAATGGTGCAAAGTTTGTATGTTTTTGAAAATTCTTTACGAAATAGGTATACTCTGGGTCGTCTGTAAAAAAAGCGTCCTGTGGACCAGATGTTTCTAATTGAACACGACCAGCCATTACTAGTATAACTGACTAAAATTTTAAACCCCCAAGACCGCTGTTTATACGTAAAACGTTATAGTTTACGGCGTATATGTAAACTTTGTGTCCAAAACTCGCGTCTGGTGTATCGAGTTCAATATCTATGAAATTGTGTGATATTCTACTCATATTAACTTGACCAGTAGGGTAATACGTTTCTGGTTTCAATGAAAAACTATAGACACCAAAGTTATTATCCGTTACCCCCGTATAATACTTCAATGGTTGTTCGTAACTGAGCATTAAATTATCGGCGTCTATGATTGTATTATTATTAAATTTCATGGTAATTTGTTTTATTGGTTCATATTTGTATACGTCATCACTAACAGCCATAAAGAACATTTCCTTGACAGGGTTTTTAAAGTTAAGCATACCAGTTTTTCTATATTCACCCGGTTTAAATTTAAATTGAGACACTTGGAGTTGGGTTATAACGTATTCTATGGGACGTGAAAGTAAAAAATTCTTTTCGTCTTCGGTGATAAAAAAGAAATCTGTCACGAGAGAAACTTTTTTAATTGAGGACGAAATATCCGAAGGTGGTTCGGATATCGTACCACCTGTTCTCATATATGATACAGTGACGTCTTCAAGTTTTTTAAACTTTATACGTACTTCGACGAGTTGTTTTGTTAATGCACATACAGGTATAGCTAAACTTGGGTTTCTAAAAAAATAAAATGGTAAAAAGACGTTGTAATCCCAATCGTACGTTACGTCTATATA